>Ga0209307_1000678_pt1 | contig 22862 bp, 21 predicted proteins | sample COGITO_mtgs_1105_FD_185519 | JGI IMG/M metagenome (GOLD analysis project Ga0209307, IMG submission 185519) | Pelagic marine microbial communities from North Sea - COGITO_mtgs_110530 (SPAdes) (version 2) | ecosystem: Environmental > Aquatic > Marine > Epipelagic ... | reverse complement strand
ACACAAAACAGCAAGAAATGCTGTTAGAGATTTACGTTTATCAGAGGACAAGAAAGAAGCAGAAGGTAAGTTAAATACTGTAATTTCTATGTTAGATAAATTAGCTAAGAATAACATTATTCACAAGAATAAAGCAGCCAATTTAAAATCTCAATTGACAAAGCAGGTATCTGCAATGTAAGATTTTACATTTTGGTAAAAACTAAGAACTCTGAATATTTATATTCAGAGTTTTTTATTGTTTATAATTTAAATGAGTATCCCTTACAGTAGCTAATTCAAAAGTCTTAGAGGTAACTTAAAAGTATTATAGAATAACGTAGAAATCAATTTTACAAGTATTAATTCTTAACACCCCCTACCAATCATAACCTTTATGTGCATCTAATCTTATAAAGATAAAGAGTAAGATCGTAAAACCCCAAAGAGATGACCCACCATAACTAAAGAACGGCAAAGGAATACCCACCGTTGGAAACAAACCTATCACCATTCCAATATTTACAATTACATGAAAAAACAGAATTGAAGCCAAACCATATCCATAGATTCTTCCAAATTTATTAGTATGTGTTTCTGCCAAATAAATAACCCGATACATCAATAACATAAATAATATAATAACTAAAGAACTTCCTAAGAAACCCCACTCTTCTCCAACAACACTAAATATATAATCTGTATGCTGTTCAGGTACAAAATCTCCTTGCGTTAAATCTCCTTTTAAAAATCCTTTTCCTGAGAGACCTCCAGAGCTAATTGTTAATTCAGATTGGTGAGAATTATAACCGATACCCTGGCTATCTTGTTTTAAACCTAAAAGGATCTCAAAACGATCTCTATGATGCTGTTTAAAGATATTATTATATGTAAAGCCTGTCCCTATAATAAAAATAGTAATAATAGTATATCCAGCTATTATTTTATACCAATTAAAACGAAGGAATCGCTTTCCTCCTCTATAGATTGCATAGATTGTAAAAATTGTAAGTAATATAAATAAACTTGATAAAAGTAAGGTTACACTAAACAAAATCGTAAGTATAAACAATACAATTAACAAAGTACCAAGAATAATATAATTTAAGGTCAAACCCTCTCTATGTAATACAAAGAAAAAAGCTACATAAATAAGAGCAGACCCCATATCTGGCTGCAGTGTAATCAAGAAAGCAGGTGTAAATATTACTATAAACGCCTTAATTTGATTCTTAATTAATTTAAAATTATACTGCCTATCACTTATTAGTTTCGCCACGGCTAAGGCCGTAAATGCTTTTACAAACTCTGAAGGTTGTAAACCTAATACCCCAAAATTATACCAGGATGTAGCTCCATTTATTGTTTTACCAAAAAAGAACAATCCTACAAGAAATAAAAGAGAAACTAAATAGAATATGCTTGAAAACTTTTCATAAAATTTAGCATTAAAAAAAAGAATAATAATAATTAACGGAATTGTTAAAAATATAAATATCAGTTGTTTACCGTATTCAGTTGAAAAATTAAGTAGTTCTATATCTTCATCTGTTTTTGAAGCTGAATAAATATTTAACCATCCAAAACTGACTAAAATTACAAATAGCGTAACCAAAAGCCAATCGACCCCCGCAAAAATATTATTACCTTCTTGCCGCAATTGTTTCTATTTTAGGTATTAATTTATTGTATTCTTCCTGTAAACTAATATTTAACATACTTGTCTCCCTGTGCATTGTTGCTTCAGAAATCTCACCATTTAAGTACTTCTCTATCATTAAACTTGTTATTGGAGCGGCGATTCTAGAACCATAACCTCCATTTTCTACAAAAATAGCAATCGCTATTTTAGGATTATCTTTTGGAGCAAAAGCAACTAAAATAGAATGATCTTCTAGCTTTATTCTTTTACCGTTTACTACAGTATAATTTTCTGAAGTTCCAGTTTTACCACAAATTTCTATTCCTTTCACTTGACTCCATTTTCCTGTTCCTGTTTTAAAAACCTCATACATCGCATCTACTACTGGACTAAAATGTTTTTTATCAATAGTAGTTTGTTTTTTATCTGTAAAACTTGCGTTCTCTATTGGTCTTTTATCAATATTTTTTAAAATATGTGGTGTAAAGAAATACCCTTTATTTGCAATAGCAGCCGTGAAATTAGCTAATTGAATTGGTGTTGTTTGCACTTCTCCTTGTCCTATTGCATTTGATATATTTGTAGAAGCATTCCAAGAATATCGGTACATCTGATCGTAATATTTACCTGTAGGAATTAGTCCAGGACTTCCCTGGGGTAAATCATATCCTAAATAATTTCCTAAACCAAAACTCTTTACATGAGCACTCCAATTATCTAATCCTAAAGATGGATTTTTATTTTTTTCTACAATTCTCTTATAAGTATTTGCAAAATAGCTATTACAAGATTTAGAAATAGCTGTTTTTAATTGTATTGGTCTGCCGAAAATATCACAATGACAACCCATAAATTCATTCTTTCTATTCCCGTACCTATAGCCATTATAACAATAGAAAGAAGTTTGTTCAGATATTACTCCTTCTTGCAGACCTATTAAAGCATTCATTATTTTAAATGGAGAACCAGGAGGATAAGAAGCTTTTAAACCTCTATCATAAGTTGGTTTCTCTAAACTTTTCGGGTCCATTAAAATGGATGAATTTTTAGAACGCTTTCTACCAACTAACATATTAGGATCATAAGAAGGTGCCGTTACTAAAGCTAAAATTTCTCCAGTAGAGGGTTCTAAAGCCACAATACCTCCTCTTTTACCTATCATTAATTTCTGAGCGTATTGTTGTAATTTAATATCTAAGGTTAGTGTTAGATCTTTACCTCTATAAGCTAAAGTATCTTGTTCTCCATTCTTGAATGAGCCAGTAATTATATTAAGATTATTTCTATTAAATAATTTTTTACCTTTTATGCCTCTTAAAAAAATTTCATATTGTTTTTCAATACCATCCTTACCTATTAATTCTCCTGCTTGATAATACGTGTTCTTTTTTGCTAACTGTTCATTGACTTCACCAATATAACCTAAAACATTTGCTGCTGCATTTATAGGGTACTTCCGTATTACTCTTTTTTGAATAAAAAAACCATCGTATTTGTGTAATTTTTCTTGCAGGAAAGCAAAATCTTCTTTTGCTAATTGTTTTAAAAAAACAGATGGAAGATATGAAGCGTATTTACTTGCCTTATTATACCTCTTTATAAAATCTTCTATATCTATTTTTAAAAGTTTACAGAACTCTAAAGTATCTATATCTTTTACTTTATTGGGCTGGATCATTACATCATACGAAAGTTGATTAGCAACCAATAGAACACCATTTCTATCATAAATATAGCCTCTTTCTGGGTAATCAAAAATTGTTTTTACAGCTGCATTATTTAAAGGGTCATAACTTTCACCTTTTATAATTTGAAGCTGAAATAAACGCCCTATAAATACAATGCCTACAATCGTAATTAGAAAGTATAATAAAAAACTTTTTTGCATTATTGCTTTTTAGAGAAAATATAAATTGATAAAAAATATAATATCAAAGTAAATGCACTTGAATAAAGTGTGTTTAAGATTACATGAGACATATTTTGAAAACTAAAGTTAGCAAAAGAAAATAACAAAAAATGATGCAGTACTGTTAAAGTTACGATATAGTTAAACTTTTTTCCAAAAGGTTCTAAATTCAACTTAAAAAAAGGATAATCCACTTCAAATTTATTCAAGAAAACTCTGATAAAAAACAATCTTAAGTATGCAATTGTTACTAATGAAAAAGCATGAATTCCTCCTGAATCGGAAAAAAAATCGATACTTAAACCCAAAGCAAAAGATAGTAATAAAAAAGAAAATCTATTTTTCTTTAGTGGATATAAGAAAACAAAAGCGATATACAGATACGGATTTACATACCCTAAAAACAAAATATTATTCAATACAAAAACTTGTAAAAAAACTAAGAATGCAAATAGCAATCCAAAATGTACTGTTTTATTCATTTCCTGAAGTTTCTAAACGTTTAATTTCTACTTTCTGTAAATTTTTAATAATATAAACAGGTCCAATTACAGACATATCATTAAATAATTTTACATTAATTACGTTGTCTAAAGCATTGTCCTTATTTATTTCAATTACTGTTCCTATTAAAATTCCTTCTGGAAAAATTGCAGACTTACCACCAGTTTCTATAGTATCTCCAATTTTAACAGGGGCTTGTCTTGGAATATCTATTAATTGCACCGTATTATAATCTAAACCATTCCATTGTAATGTGCCAAAATAGCCGTTTTTTAATCTTGCGTTTATCTTAGTATTTTTATTTAAAATAGATTGAATTCTCCCATAATTAGGTGACAAATTATCTGTAAATCCAATAATCCCTTTACCGTTAACAACAGCCATTTCTTTACTTAAACCTGCAATTGTACCTTTATTAATAGTTAAAAAATTAAATGCTTTTGAATAACTATTATTGATGATTTTAGCACTTGTATAGGTGTATTTTTGATAATATTTTACGGTATCAATAACAATTGAATTCACTGTAAAAGAAGTATTTTTTTTTTGATTTAGAAAGTTTCTTAAAAGCGTGTTTTCTTCTATAAGTTGAGTATTTGTAGCTTTTAAACTAAAATAATCAGACATATCAGAAACTTTACGATACAAACCACCAGTTAAAGCATTTGCAGAATTAACGTATTTACTATTTTGAAAATTAAGATTGTTAAAAATAAGTGTCAAGGCAATAAATTGCAGCAATAAAAAGAATAAAAAATATTTAAACTTTTGAAAAAAGTAAATAAGTTGTTGCATTTTTTAGAACTCCTAAAATATTATTTCATTAATACACTCTTATATTTATCTAGTTCTTTTAAAGCAATTCCTGTTCCACGAACTACAGCTCTTAAAGGATCTTCTGCAACATAAACAGGTAAGTCTGTTTTTCTAGAAAGTCTTTTATCTAAACCTCTTAACATAGAACCACCTCCCGCTAAATAAATACCTGTATTATATATATCTGCTGCCAATTCTGGCGGAGTCTTAGATAATGTTTCCATAACCGCATCTTCTATTCTTAAAATAGACTTATCTAAGGCTTTTGCAATTTCTCTATAAGAAACTTGCACTTGCTTTGGCTTACCACTTAACAAGTCTCTACCTTGAACCAACATGTCATCTGGCGGAGTTTCTAAATCTTCTGTAGCTGCACCAATAGTAATTTTTATTTTCTCTGCAGTAGTTTCCCCAACATGTAGGTTGTGCTGTGTGCGCATATAATACATAATATCATTTGTAAATAAGTCTCCAGCTACTTTTACAGATTGATCACAAACAATACCAGCCAATGCAATAACAGCAATTTCTGTTGTACCACCACCAATATCTATAATCATATTCCCCTTTGGCTCCATAATATCTATACCAACACCAATTGCAGCTGCCATAGGCTCATAGATTAAATAGATTTCTTTAGCATTCATGTGTTTCGCAGAATCCCTTACAGCACGTTTTTCTACTTCTGTAATTCCAGACGGAATACAAATAACCATTCTTAGTGCGGGTGGAAATAACTTCTTTTTAATTGATGGAATCTGTTTTACAAATTCTTTAATCATTTCTTCTGAAGCTTGAAAATCTGCAATAACTCCGTCCTTTAATGGACGAATTGTTTTGATATTTTCATGGGTTTTTCCTTGCATTAAGTTGGCTTCTTTACCAATTGCAATAATTTTACCCGTAGTTCTGTCTCTTGCTACAATAGAAGGACTATCAATAACCACTTTCCCTTTGTGAATTATTAATGTATTTGCGGTTCCTAAATCGATCGCAATATCTTCGGTCATAAAATCAAAAAAACCCATAAAATATTTTTAGTGTATTATTTTTACTCGTGTCTTACAAAGCTACTAAAATTCTAATTGCAAATAACCTATATATTCTTAATGTTTAAAATGCCTAGTTCCTGTCATTACCATAGATATATTATTTTCATTACAATAGTCTATACTTAATTGATCTTTAATAGAACCTCCTGGCTGTATTACACTTTTTATCCCTGCATTATCTGCAATCTCTACACAATCTGGAAAAGGAAAAAAAGCATCACTTGCCATTACACATCCATTTAAATCAAATTTAAAAGAATTTGCCTTTTCTATTGCTTGATTCAAAGCATCTACTCTACTTGTTTGCCCTGTACCCCCAGCTAACAACTGCTTATTTTTAACTAAGATAATAGTATTTGATTTAGTATTTTTACATAATTTAGATGCAAATAACAAATCTTCTATCTCACTTGTTGTTGGATTCGTATTAGTAACGTATTTCAAATCTGATAATTGATCTGTAATACTATCTTTATCTTGAACTAAATTACCATTTAAGCAAGTTCTAATTGTTGTTGTAGGTAATTCAACTTCTTTTTTAATTAGGATAATTCTATTCTTTTTTCCCTTTAATATTGTTAAAGCTTCATTTGAATAACTTGGCGCAATTACTACTTCACAAAATAAAGTATGAATTTCTTCTGCAGTTGCAGCATCTATTTCTGTATTTGCAATTAAAACTCCTCCAAAAGCAGAAACAGGGTCACCTGCCAAAGCATCTACATACGCTTGTTTTATGGTATCTCTTTGTGCAAAACCACATGCATTGTTATGCTTTAAAATAGCAAAAGTTGGTGCCTCACCTCTAAATTCTTCCATTAAGTTTACAGCAGCATCTACATCTAGTAAATTATTGTAACTTAACTCCTTACCATGTAATTTATCAAAAATTGTTTCCAAGTCTCCAAAGAAATAACCCTTTTGATGAGGGTTTTCTCCATATCTTAAGACTTGTGCATTTGTTTCACTAACTTTTAAAGTAGGCTCTTCACCAGCATTAAAATAATTAAAGATGGCAGTGTCATAATGTGAAGAAATATTAAAGGACTTCGCAGCAAATTTCTTTCTCTGTGCAATTGTGGTTTCTCCATTGTTTTGGGATAAAATATCTAAAAAATCATCGTATTGATTCATTGATGAAACCGTAAAAGTATCTTTAAAATTTTTTGCAGATGCTCTAATTAAAGAAATTCCACCAATATCAATTTTCTCAACAATATCTTGCTCAGTTGCTCCTGAAGCAACTGTCTTTTCAAAAGGATATAAATCTACAATTACCAAGTCTATCTGCGGAATATTATATTCTGCTAATTCAGCGATGTCACTTTCATTGTCTTGTCTATTTAAAATTCCTCCAAAAACTTTTGGATGGAGTGTCTTAACTCGTCCTCCTAGAATAGACGGATACGAAGTAACTTCATCAACAGGAACTACGTTTATTCCAAGTTCTTTGATGAATTTTTCTGTTCCTCCGGTTGAATAAATAGTTACATTTAAATCGTTCAATTTTTGTACGATTGGTGCCAAACCATCTTTGTGAAATACCGATATTAATGCGGATTTAATTGTTTTTGCGGTGCTCATTTAGTTGTTGTGTTGTTAAGCAAACAAAATTAGTGAAAGGAACCTTGCAAGGCAATAAAAGATAGTAACAATAATCAGAAGTAATGAACAACTTAGTTCAAATAACTTTTAACTTGTTTTTATAGTAAAATATTTGTGTTTTCCGATTCTTACTATTCTTTCTGCTTGAAAAGAGTAAAAGTTTTAAAATAAAATTTATTCTGAAGCTTCTAAAAATCGGTGAAACCAGTTTATAAAGTTATCCATCCAAGACCGTTTATTTTTGGTAAAATTGGAATTACCGTTGTCTCTAATTCTCGAAGAATTGTCCTTTTCTTTTCTCATAATATAGGGATTTAATGATACTCATTTCTTTGGTTAAAACCAAAAGCTCAAACAAAAATAATAAAATTTTTATTATTTTACAAAATAGCCCCTAATTTTTCACAAACATATTTTAAAAGCTGCTCATCTTTATCTGTAAAAACATTTGCAGTATGAGAATCAATATCAATCTGCCCAATATTCTCTTTGTTCACAAAAATAGGAATTACTATTTCAGATTTCACTTTCCATCCACAAGATATATAGTTTTCTTGATTAGATACATCTTGAACAACAAAATTTTGATTACTTACAGCCACTTGTCCACAAATACCTTTTCCAAAAGGAATAATTGTATGTTCTGTTTCTTCACCTGTATATTGCCCCAATTTCAACTCGTCTTTATCTCCGTTTTTAAAATAAAAACCAACCCAATCATAATAAGAAATTTCACTTTCTAAAAAATCGCAAATTGCCTTTAGCTGCTCATTTATAGTATTTGTATTTGCAAGAATACTATCTACTTTATTTTTCAATCTATTTAAATCCATTTCCATCAAAACTCTAAACTTTTAAAGATGTAAAAATAAATGAAATTTCGTAGATAAAGAACAGAAATATAAAGGCAGTTTTATAGTGCACATCATATTAGTTTACTTAAATTTTTTAATGAATTTCGAGATAACATTTGAATTTACAAAAAAATCACATTTGTTATTGTAACTTTGCACTTATAATGAAATCCATTTTTACCAAAATAACATCGGCTCTATTAGCATTTTTGGTGCTATTCTCAACACTCTCATTTACTGTTGAGAGTCATTATTGTGGGGGTTTTTTAATGGATATTTCTGTTATAGGTGAAGCCAATGATTGCGGTATGAAAGTAGAGCAGACAATGGCTGCAGAAAAGACAAACTGCTGTAAAGATGAAGTAATAATAACAGAAGGACAAGATGAATTGCATACAGCTTCTTTTGATACCTTGAACTTTGAAACACAACAATTTTTAACAACTTTCTATTCTTCTTATTTAAATCTATTCAAAGAAGTATCTTCTAGAAATGTCATTTACAAAGCGTTTCATCGGCCTGTTATACCTATTAGTTATCAGATAAAATACCAATCATTTTTAATTTAATTTTGTTTTAATTCCAACTAAAAAGTCTTTTACTAAAGAGGCACAGTTTTAATTATAATAAAATCAACATTAATGAAAAAACACATACTAAATAGCTTTATACTGCTGTTTCCAATTTTTATTCTTGCTCAAACTAATTTGAAAGGAATGATTATGGACCAAGAAAATCCTAAAGATAATTTAGGCGTTGCTGGTGCCACCGTAAATTGGTTAAACACAAACATTGGCACAATTACGAACGAAAAAGGCTGGTTTACAATTCCGTTTAAAAAGGAATATAAAAAGTTAGTAATAAGTTATATTGGATACAAAACAGACACCTTAATAATTAGAGATCTAACACCAATTCATCATTTTATAACTATACAAAACGAATTAAAAGGAATAACTATTCGAAGCAAAAGAGATGCCGTTCAAAAATCTTTATTTGCCACAGCCAACACTTTTACAGTAAATAACGACGAACTATTAAAAGCAGCCTGCTGTAATTTAGCGGAAAGTTTTGAAACAAATCCGTCTATAGATGTTAGTTTCTCTGATGCATTAACAGGAACGCGTCAAATACAAATGTTGGGACTTAAAAGTCCGTATTTGCAAATTATGCAAGAAAACATACCGTCTATAAGAGGTGCTGCCCAAGCTTTTGGCTTAACCTTTACACCGGGTACTTGGGTAGAGAGTATTCAAATTACAAAAGGGGCTGGTTCTGTTGTAAATGGCTTTGAAAGTATTTCTGGCCAAATAAATGCAGAATTGGTAAAGCCTTTTTCTGATAATAAATTTTTCTTAAACACCTATAGTTCTCTAAATGGTAGGTTAGAATTAAACACTCATTTTAACCGAAGAGTTTCAGAAAAATGGCAATCCGGCCTTTATATCCATGGGAATTATAGAGGTGAAAAATTTGATAAAAACAAAGATAATTTTATAGACGTACCTTTAGCCAATCAAATAAATGTAATGAACCGCTGGCAATATACAGATGCACAAAATGGTTGGGTTAGTTTTATAAATATTCGTTTTTTAAATGATGAAAAACAAACTGGAGAAATCAATTTTAATCCAACTTTAGATAAAGGGAATACAGATTCTTGGGGAAGTGAAATTGATACAAAACGTTTTGAAACTTCTTTAAAACTAGGGTATGTTTTTCCTGAAATTCCATATCAAAGTGTCGGTTTACAATTAGCGTATAGCAATCATCGACAAGATTCTTATTTTGGTTTAAATGTGTATGATATTAAACATGAAAGTTTATACTCTAACTTACTTTTCAACTCAATTATTGGAGATACTAGAAGCAAGTTTAAAACAGGTATTAATTTTACCTATGACAAATACAATGAACTTGTAAATACTACAAATTACAAAAGAAAAGAAAACTCTTTAGGTATATTTTTTGAATATGCTTTTGACAACCTGGAGGACTTCAGTTTAACTGCAGGAGTTAGAGTGGATACACATAATTTATTAGGTACATTTATTACACCTAGGTTACACCTAAGGTATGCTCCTTGGGAAAACGGAGTTTTTAGAGCTTCCGCTGGAAGAGGAAAAAGAAGTGCTAATATTTTTGCAGAAAATCAGCAATTATTTGCAAGTTCCAGAAAAATAGATATAGACGCTGTAGATGGAAATATATACGGATTAAACCCTGAAATTGCTTGGAATTATGGAGTTTCGTATTTGCAAAAATTTAATTTATTTAATAAAAAAGGGGATATTACATTCGATTTTTATAGAACAGATTTCAGCAACCAAGTTGTTGTAGATTGGGAAAATCCGCAAGCAGTTTCTTTTTATAATTTAAATGGAAAAAGTATTGCTAATAATTTTCAACTAGAATTAAACTATGAATTGGCAAAAAACTTGAATCTACGAACTGCTTTTAAATATTTTGATATTTCAACAGATTATAAAACTGGAAAATTACAAAAACCTCTCCAGCCTAATAATCGGTTTTTTGCAAATATTTCGTACGAAACAGCAACAAAAGACAATGGTGCTCAATGGAAGTTAGATTTTACATTTAATAATATCGGCGAACAACGTTTACCAGATACAGCTACAAACCCAACACAATACCAATTACCAATAAATTCTGAGCGTTATAGTTTATTAAATTCTCAAATTACTAAAGTATTTTCAAACACCTTTGAAATTTATGCAGGTGTAGAAAACTTTACAAATGTTCAACAAGTAAATCCTATTTTAGGCAGTGAAAATCCTTTTGGACCCAATTTTGACAGTACGATTGTATACTCGCCAATTTTTGGTCGCGCCATTTATGCAGGTTTACGATTTAAAATTAAATAACTTTTAAATAAAAAAATAATGAAAAAAGTGATATTTATATTCAGTTTGTTCTTCATTGGCTTTTCTGCCCAAGCACAAGAAATAAAAACAGTGAAAAAGAAAAAAAACGCCAAAGTTGCTTTTAAAGTAGATGGTATTTGTGGAATGTGTAAAAAACGTATAGAGATTGCTGCCTTAAAAACAAAAGGGGTAAAGTTTGCTATTTGGGATGTAAAAACGCATCAAATAAACCTCATTTTAGATGAGCGTAAAGCATCTCTAAATACCGTAAAACAGAACATTGCAAACGTTGGTCATGATGTTGAAAATTTTATAGCCACGGATGAAGCCTATAGCTCTGTGCATCCTTGCTGTAAATATAGAGATAGTGAAATAATGCTAGACCACGAGGGTGAACTTAAAAAGAAGAAAAATTAAAAAAGAAAACCCTTTCATTAATTTGAAAGGGTTTTCTTTTTTTGGTTTGCTAAACAAACAACTATTTAGTACCTATAGTGTTCTGGTTTGTACGGTCCTGCTTGTGTTACACCAATATATGCTGCTTGGTCTTGACGCAATTCAGTTAACTCTACACCAATTTTTGCTAAGTGTAAAAATGCAACTTTTTCATCTAAATGTTTTGGTAGCATATACACTTCGTTTCCGTATGCTTTTGCATTATTCCAAAGTTCCATTTGTGCCAAAGTCTGGTTTGTAAATGAGTTAGACATTACAAAACTTGGATGCCCAGTTGCACAACCTAAGTTTACCAAACGTCCTTCTGCTAACAATATAATATCATTTCCATTGATATTATATTTATCTACTTGTGGCTTAATTTCAACTTTTTCACTGTTCGCATTTAAATAAGGTACATCAATTTCATTATCAAAATGCCCAATATTTGCAACAATTACTTTGTCTTTCATTGCTTCAAAATGCTCTCCACGCACAATATCTTTATTTCCTGTTGTAGTAATAATAATATCTGAATTTGCAACAACAGTCTCTAATTTCTTAACTTCAAAACCATCCATTGCAGCTTGCAAAGCACAGATAGGATCTATTTCTGTAACAGTTACAATAGAACCTGCTCCTTTAAAAGAAGCTGCTGTTCCTTTACCAACATCACCATAACCACAGACAGTTACACGTTTTCCTGCTAACATAATGTCTGTTGCTCTACGAATTGCATCTACTGCAGATTCTTTACAACCGTATTTATTATCAAATTTTGATTTTGTAACAGAATCATTGATATTAATTGCTGGCATTGGCAATGTTCCGTTTTTAACTCTTTCGTAAAGCCTATGAACACCAGTAGTAGTCTCCTCTGATAACCCATTGATTCCTGCAGCTAATTCTGGATATCGATCTAAAACCATATTGGTTAAATCTCCACCATCATCTAAAATCATGTTTAATGGTTGTTTGTCTTCACCAAAAAACAAGGTTTGTTCAATACACCAGTCAAATTCTTCTTCATTCATTCCTTTCCAAGCATAAACAGAAGTTCCTGTTGCAGCAATTGCAGCAGCAGCCTGATCTTGTGTAGAAAAAATATTACAAGAACTCCAAGTAACGTCTGCCCCTAAAGCTTGCAAGGTTTCTATTAAAATTGCTGTTTGGATTGTCATATGTAAACAACCTGCAATTCTAGCACCCTTTAAAGGTTGCGCATCTCCATACTCTTCTCTTAAACTCATTAAACCTGGCATTTCTGCTTCTGCCAAATCCATTTCTTTTCTACCCCAATCTGCTAAAGAAATATCTTTCACTTTGAAAGGTACGAATGTTGTATTTTTACTCATATTAATGTATATTTATATTCTAATTTTTTCGAACTGCAAAGTTACGACATCCATTTTAAAAAAGTATGGCTCTTTACAAAACTTTAACGGTTAACAAAGCAACTAAAGTCTTGATTTGGAAGATTGAAGAATCTATTTCTAAATTGCAAGAAGGAATTGTACTTTCTGAGAATAGCACAACGCGCTTGAACTCTATGAAATCTCAATTACATCAAAGAGGATTCTTGAGCATTCGACATTTATTAAAAGAAGTTGGATATACCGATGCTGATTTATTTTATGATGAATTTGGAAAGCCACACTTAAAAAATGGTAAATACATCTCAATTACACATTCTTTTACCTTTTCAGCTATTATTGTTTCTGATAAGTTCCATGTAGGAATTGATATCGAAAAACAGCGTGAGAAAATTTTAAAAATTGCACATAAATTTACTCCATTTGAAGAATATAAAACCATAGCCAATGTGGATGCTTTAATCAGTAAATTAACTATTGTCTGGGGTGCAAAAGAATCTTTGTATAAAATATACGGAAAGAAAAAACTCTTATTCTTACATCATATTTATATTGAAGATTTTAAATTTTCTGATGAAAAAACTACTGGAGAAATACGTTATAATGGAGAGAATACTGCTTATAACATTTCATTTTTAGAGTTTGAAGGTTTTACTTGCGTATTTGCATATTAAAAGTACTTAAAGTTTATAAATAAGAACCTACTCTTGCTAATATTATGGTGAAAAAACAAATTAACTTCTTACTTTTGATGCAGCTATTTTAATAAATAAAATGACAACAATTTTCGAATTTCTTTTTGACCAATATAAAACATACTCAACATTAGATATTACTTTAGAAATTGTTGCAGTAATTTTTGGTTTTCTATCCGTTTGGTTCTCTAAACAGAATAAAATTTGGGTTTTCCCTGCAGGAATGATTAGTACACTTATTTTTGTGTATTTACTTTTTAAGTGGGAGCTTTTAGGCGATATGTTAATTAACGGTTATTATTTTATAATGAGTATTTATGGCTGGTATATATGGACGCGTAAAGTGGATAAAACCCATGTAAATCAGATTTCCACTACTACTTTTAAAGAAAAAAAGATTTCAATTGTGCTATTTACTGCAGCACTGCTGTTTGTTTTTATAATTTATCAAAAATTTGATAAATGGACAAGTTGGGTTGCTTACATAGATACCATTACAACAGCTATCTTTTTTGTTGGAATGTGGTTAATGGCAAAACGCAAAATAGAAAATTGGATTTTCTGGATAATAGGAGATCTAATTTCTGTACCTTTATATCTATATAAAGGCTTTACATTTACAAGCTTTCAATATTTTGGATTTACTTTTATCGCCATTTTTGGTTATTTAGCATGGAAAAAGAACTTACACAAGACCCTATTAACATCATAAAAGTTGTTTTATTTGGACCAGAATCTACAGGAAAAACAACACTTTCTAAACAATTAGCACGTCATTACAATACTGTTTGGACGCCAGAATATGCACGTGAATACTTGCAAAAAAAATGGAATAACGAGCGTAAAACTTGCGAAAAAGAAGATTTAATACCGATTGCAATTGGACAAATGAATCTTGAAAATAAGTTGGGAAAAAAAGCGGATAAACTACTTATTTGTGATACAGATTTACTAGAAACAAAAGTATACTCAGAAAAATTTTATGGCGGTGCTGTAGATATTAAATTAAGTGAAGCTGTAGATAAAAATAAATATGATTTATATTTACTTACTTATATTGATACGCCATGGGAAGAAGATGATTTACGCGACAGACCAGAACAACGTTTAGAAATGTTTACGGCTTTTGAAAATACATTAAAAAAATATAAAAAAAATTATATCTTGTTAAAAGGTGATAAAGAAACAAGATTAAAAAACGCTACTGAAGCTATTGATAAAATTATTGCTGCAAAAGATAATTTACATTCTTTTTCAGACTCTTTGCACGACCTTAATATGCTCAAAAATAGAGATTTTAGCAATACTTGTGATAATTAAGCATACTGCAAAAATAACTAAAAATATATTCTTAAATTTTTAAGTTTGAGGTGTTTTTAATAAAAATGAATACAGAAAATATTTTAAAAGAACTCAACTTTAAAGCGACTAGAAGTTCTGGTCCTGGTGGTCAGCACGTAAACAAAACGTCTTCTAAAATTGAATTAACATTCTATTTAGAAAACTCACTTTCTCTCTCTGAAAACGAAAAAGCACTTTTAAAAGTAAAATTGGTATCAAAATTAACGAAAGAAAATGTATTGATTCTTTTTTGCGAAGAAACACGTTCTCAGCACAGAAATAAAGAAATTTCGATCAAACGTTTTTTAGAATTATTGAAAATAAATTTAATTCGTCCTAAGAAAAGACAAAAAACAAAACCTAGCAAAGGCGCGTTAAAAAGAAGAGTTGAAACTAAAAAACGAACATCGATTAAAAAGGCACTTCGTAAAAAACCAAACTTCGATTAAAATAAATCACTTTTCTATTTCATAATCAATTTTTCTGACTTAATTTTGCTGCGTTCTCATAAAGGGGTGCTTTAAAAAGCTGAGATCATACCCAATGAACCTAGAACAGGTAATGCTGTTTAGGGATTTTGAATGTTTTTTACAAAAAAAGTGAAGTAATTTAAAGTATAAATTATTTCTTCCGATGCATAGGAAAAAGCTTTCTTCGTATGAACAACAATTAATTATTCAATATTAATCACAAGAATAATTACCTCTTTTTATTCGTTTTAAATTTTTTAAAATGAAAAAAATATCCATTTTTTTATTCTTGTTTGTAAGTTCACTTGCAAACGCACAATCCTTTACACTTTCTGGAAAAGTTGTAGATGAAAACAAAAATCCTTTGCCCGGAGCTTCTATTCTAGTTCAAGAAATTAAAAAAGGAACATTCACGGACGATGAAGGTAACTTTTCGTTGAAAATCAATCAAGGGAAATACAAAATTAAAATTTCCTACTTAGGTTATAAAACTGGGTATTTTGATCAAGAAATTAATCAAGACGAGGAAATTGTATTGCAATTATTTTTATCTCAATATGTTTTAGAAGAAGTTTTAGTTTCTGCGGTTCGTGTAAATACAGATGTACCTGTTACCTTTTCTAATTTATCAAAAAAAGAAATTGCAAAACGTAATCTAGGGCAAGACATTCCTATTTTATTAAACTACATGCCTTCTGTAGTTTCTTCTAGTGATGCTGGCGCTGGTGTTGGTTATACCTATATGAGCGTTCGTGGATCTAATGGAGAAAGAATTAACGTAACGGTAAATGGAATTCCATACAATGATCCTGAGAGTCATGGTACTTTTTGGGTAAATTTAGGTGATTTTGCTTCTTCTACAGAAAACTTACAACTGCAGCGTGGTGTTGGTACATCTACAAATGGTTCTGGTGCTTTCGGTGCAAGTTTAAATATTTTAACCGATGCTGTTTCTGAGGATGCTTTTGCCGAAATCTCTAATTCTTTTGGCTCTTTTAATACAAGAAAACATACCGTAAAGTTTAGTACAGGAAAAATTAACGATCATATAGAAATTGCAGGACGTTTGTCTAATATTTATTCAGACGGATATGTAGACAGAGCTTTTACAGACTTAAAATCCTATTATTTACAAGGAAGTTATACAGATGAAAACACATTAATAAAAGCCGTTACTTTTGGTGGAAAAGAGAAAACCTATCAAGCTTGGAATGGTTTAACTGCAGAAGAATTAAAAGAAAATAGAAGACAAAATCCATATACCTATGATAATGAAACTGATAATTACGAGCAAAACCATTATCAATTGCATTGGAATGAAAAATTGAATGACCATTGGTCTACCAATTTAGCATTAAACTACACCAAAGGGGCTGGATATTTTGAACAGTCTAAAAAGAATGAAGATGCAGCAGATTTCAATAATTTGATAGCAGATGGTAGTGATGTAATTGTAAGACGTTGGTTAGAAAATGATTTTTATGTTTTTAATTTCAATACAAATTATAAAACTGAAAAACTGAATTTTATAACAGGTTTTTCTTATTCTAATTACTCAGGGGACCATTTTGGAGAGGTAATTTGGGGAAGTAATTTAGCGGAAGACGTTAATATTCGAGACCGTTATTATTTTTCTGATGCTAAAAAAACAGACTTTTCTGTATTTGCAAAAGCAACCTTTGATATATCAGAAAAACTTGCTGGTTATTTAGATCTTCAAGGAAGGTTTGTTGGCTACCAAACACAAGGAATTACCAATGATATTTTACCTATTAATGTAGATACTAATTTTAAATTCTTCAATCCTAAATTTGGATTTACATATAAAATAAATGAGAACAACAGTTTGTATACTTCCTTTGCCGTTGCAAATAGAGAGCCAAATAGAAACGATTTTAAAATTGGTGTAACTACTCCAGAAACCTTAAATGATTATGAGTTAGGTTGGCGTTTTAAGAATGAGAATATTAAACTGACGATCAATAGTTATTATATGGACTATAACAATCAGTTAGTATTAACAGGTGCTTTAAATGATGTGGGTGCGCCTATTAGAGCAACCTCTGGAAGTAGCTATAGGTTCGGTACAGAGATAGATGCAGATATTAGAATTTCTGACAAAATTTCTATCAGACCAAATGCAACTTTTAGTTCTAATAAGAATAGAGATTTCTTTATTACCAAGGATGGAAATACAACGCCACGGTCTCTCGGAAATACAGATTTATCATTTTCACCAGACGTAATTGTTGGGAATATATTTACTTATATGCCATTAAGGAATGTGCAACTTTCACTCTTATCTAAGTATGTTAGTGAGCAATTTATGAGTAATTTTAGTAGTGAGGTCTCTACAAACGATGTTTTAGAAAGCTACTTTACCACTGACTTAAATATTGTGTATACCTTAAAAACAAATAAAATATTTAAATCTGTTGTTTTTACAGCATTGGTAACCAATCTTTTTGATGCAGAATACGTAGACAGAGGGTATTACTATACTTATGATGATGATTACTCTAATCCAGGAACGGTAACTACAGTCGACGGAGCAGGATATTATCCACAGGCTACTAGAAACTTTCTAATAGGTGCGACTTTTAGATTCTAAAAAATTTGTTTTTGAGTCATAATTGACCAAAAAATGTTTAAATTAACACAAAACGAGTGGTTTTCAATCGAAAATCGCTCGTTTTTCGTTTCTTAAAGATTCATGGGCGACACACTTATTATCCTAAATACACATATTAGAAGTAACCATATTGAAAGCAATCGATTGGTTCAATTCAAGCTTCCTGCATTCTAGATTTTTTATTTCAACGATTTCTACTTACTAATTTTAAAAGAAATATATTCTTTTAAAAAACTACCTTTTACTATTCACTATTAAAAACCACAACTTCCTTTAATGAGACAAGTTAAAATTGTAAAACAGGTTAACAATCGCGATGCAAAGTCTTTAGATAAATATTTTTAAGAAATTAGTAAAATTAGACTTATTACTGCCGATGAAAAAGTAGAACTAGCACTAAAAATTAAGGTAGAAAATTCAAAAGCCTTAGATACTCTAGCAAGTACAAATTTAAGATTTGCAGTTTCCGTTGCCAAACAATACCAAGGACAAGGCTTAAAATTATCTAAATTGATAAATGAGGTCAACTTAGGCTTGGTAAAAGTGGCAAAAATATTTGACAGAACCCGAAATTTTAAGTTCATACCTTATGCTGTTTGGTAAATTCTTCCAGCCATTATGCAAACCTTGAGCAAAACTAGCAACACATGCCAACCCATAAATAAATTGCAAAACAGTTAGACACGACTAAAACCGAAGCAACGCAGTCTTTAAAAAAAAAGTCTGGAAGGAATGTTTAAAGAAGTATCAAATTACAATCAAGCTCCAAAACACAGATGCTGAAAAAGTACTTGGGTTAAAAGTTACTCTTTATAAACTAAATTGAGTCATTGGTTATTCTCTAAATTCCACTGCTGATGCCCTCCTAACACATTGATAACCTTGAAGCCTTTTTCTTTCAAAATTTTACATGCTTTTCCACTTCTATTGCCACTTCTGCAATACAAATAAACAGGCTTTGACTTATTCAACTGCGCAGTTGCTACTTTTTCAAAATCAACATCAAAATAGTTGGCAAAAAATGCTGTTTGTATAGTACCCTCTTTTATTTCTTCAGGAGTTCTAACATCCATCAATTGAATATTTTCTTTAGACAATAAAACTTTTAACTCTTTTGTAGTTATAGATTTAAGCGCTACTTGTGAATTACAGTTTACACAAAAAAAGATCATTATAAATAAACATACTAAATTTTTCATTTTACTCTAAGGTTAATTTATAAAAAACTACACTGCTTTTTTTTTGTAATACTATTTGTAGGCTTGGTGTATATATTTTGCATATTTTTCTTGCTTTACCTTATCTCCCGTTTTATAAAACCTAACGGCTTGATTTGCACGCATAAAAAAGTGATCTAAACTTATGATTTCTAAAATTCCACTTTTAAATAAATCATCTCTTACCGGTCCTTTTACGCCAGCTAAATAAAATATAATTCCTTTTTTCTGGCAAAATAGAATACGTTCCTTCAACATTTCTACACCCGTGCTATCTACTCTATTTATACTCTCTGCATCTAAAACAATCAATTTTAAAGCGCTCCCTTTATTGTCCATCATTTGTTCCAATCGATCTCTAAAATAACTAGCATTGGCATAAAATAATTGTGCATCAAATCTAAAAACCAATACATCTTCGTCAAGAACTACTTCTTCAAATCGTTCTTTATTTTTATAAAAATTAGAATTTGGTACTTTCCCTAATTCAACAACATAAGGTCTAGAGGTTCTAAAAATTAAAACAATTAAAGACAATCCTACTCCTGTAATTATTCCAAATTCAATTCCTAAAAACAAAGTTGCAATAAAGGTTGAAAGCATTAAACAAAAATCTAATTGATTGGCTTTCCATAGGAAACTAGCTTCTTTAAAATTAACCAATCCAAAAACAGCCACTATTATAATTGCAGATAATACCGTTTTTGGTAAATAATAAAATAATGGCATTAAAAACAATAATGTAATTAATACCATAACTACCGAAATTAATGCAGCCATACCTGTTTTTGCACCACTTTCGTAATTGATAGCAGAACGAGAAAAACTAGAAGCACTTGGATATGCCTTAAATAAAGAGCCTACCATATTACTAATACCTAAAGCTATTAATTCTTGATTTGGTCTAATTCTGTATTCGTCTTGTTTTGCTTCCAAAGACTTTCCAATAGAAATAGTCTCTAAGTAACCGACCATTACAAGCGTTAAAGCAATTGGCATTAAATTTCTTATCAAATCAAAATCAAATTCTGGAATTCCAAATTTTGGTAAACCAGAGGGAATCTCTTTTACTATAGACACATTTGTAAATATGTTTCCAAAATATTTCATAAGTAAAACCCCCAGAATTACAACCATTAATGCATTCGGAATTTTCTTATTTATTCTTCTAGAAATAATGATTATTATCATAGAAATCAATCCTATAGTAGCTGTATGATAATTAAAATTTCCTAATTCGAGCCAAATACCCTGTAAGATGATTTGAATTTGATCGCTCTGTACAAAGTCTAAACCTAATAAATTTCTAAATTGATTGAAACCAATAATTAATGCTACCGCAGAAGTAAAACCTGTAATTACAGGTTTAGAGAGAAAGTTTACTATAAATCCTAAATTAAAAACACCCATAATCAGTTGAATTGTTCCAACCATTAAGGCTAATAAAATAGCTATTGAAATATAATTTTCTGACCCTACTAGCGCCAGCGTAGAAACTCCTGTTGCTACGATAAGAGAATCCATTGCTACTGGACCAATTGCTACTTGCCTCGAAGAACCAAAAATAGCATACATTACTTGCGGTACTAAAGCACAGTACAATCCATAAATGGGTGGCAATCCTGCAATGAGCGCATATGCTATTCCTTGCGGAATTAGAACAATACCAACAGTAATACCTGCAAATAAATCTCCCTTAAAAAGAGAAGTATTATAATTTGGTAACCATTCTAAAATTGGTATTAACTTCTTAATATTCATTTAATAGTATCCTTTTACTTTTAGCGGTTTGATTATCGTTACTTTATTTGGATTTAAAATACATTTAAAACAATTGTCCCGGGTTTTTACCTTTCTCTCTACCCAAATGCTTATATGCAAGTTCTGTTACTTCTCTGCCTCTTGGTGTTCGCATTATAAACCCTTGCTGAATTAAGAAAGGTTCATATACTTCTTCTATGGTTTCTGTATTCTCACTTACAGCAGTTGCTATTGTAGAAAGTCCTACAGGTCCTCCTTTAAATTTATCAATTATGGTTAAAAGTATTTTATTATCCATTTCATCCAAACCATGTGCATCTACATTTAAGGCTCCTAAAGCGTACTTAGCAATTTCTATAGTAATAGATCCATTCCCTTTAATTTGTGCAAAATCTCTAACCCTACGCAACAATGCATTTGCAATCCTAGGAGTACCCCTACTTCGTCCTGCAATTTCAATAGCAGATTCCATAGAGATCGGAACTTTTAAAATATGTGCACTTCTTTGAATAATTGTGGTAAGTAATTCAGTCTTGTAATAATGCAATCTACTACTTATTCCAAATCTTGCTCTCATTGGAGCGGTTAACAATCCTGAACGTGTAGTTGCACCAATTAATGTAAAAGGTTCAAGATTAATCTGTACAGTCCTAGCATTTGGACCAGACTCAATCATAATATCAATCTTATAATCTTCCATTGCAGAATATAAATATTCCTCTACAATAGGACTTAAACGATGAATTTCATCAATAAACAAAACGTCACGTTCATCTAAATTGGTAAGTAAACCGGCTAAATCTCCTGGCTTATCTAAAACTGGCCCAGAGGTAACCTTTATACCCACTTGTAATTCGTTTGCTAAAATATGTGCAAGCGTTGTTTTCCCTAAACCCGGAGGACCATGAAAAAGGGTATGATCTAATGCTTCTTCTCTTTGATTTGCAGCTTCAACAAAAATTTTCAAATTATCAATTGCTTGATCTTGCCCTGTAAAATCGTCAAATGAAAGCGGACGTAATTTTTTTTCTACATCTAAATCTTCATTAGATAAATTGTCACTTTCAGGATTTAAATTTTCATTCATAAAAACAAAGATAAAGGAATTTAATATGATACAATAATCTTCTTGTAAAGCAAAAAACCTTTCCAAATTGGAAAGGTTTTTTATACTTAATTTTATCTTCTATGATGGTTCTTCACCATCTAATAACGGTGTTGTTTGTAATACAAAATCTTTACCATGTAAATAATCACTATCATCGTCATCCGCATCTACACGCTTACTGTAGTCATAAGCCCATCTGTGAACTTCTGGCAATTTACCTGGCCAATTACCGTGAATATGCTCTACGGGAGTAGTCCATTCTAAAGTATTTGACTTCCAAGGATTTTGTGTTGCTTTTTCACCTCTATATATAGAGATAAAGAAATTCGCGATAAAGAAAATTTGTCCAATACCCCCAACTAAAGCGAATAAAGTAATCACAACATTTATATCTGCCAGATCATTAAACATTGGAAAATTTGTATTTGTATAATATCTTCTTGGTAAACCTGCTAAACCTATAAAATGCATTGGCCAGAAAACTCCGTAAGCACAGATTATTGTAATCCAAAAATGCCAATACCCTAAAGTTTTATTCATCATTTTACCATACATCTTTGGAAACCAATGATAAATACCAGCAT
>Ga0209307_1000662_pt1 | contig 23116 bp, 23 predicted proteins | sample COGITO_mtgs_1105_FD_185519 | JGI IMG/M metagenome (GOLD analysis project Ga0209307, IMG submission 185519) | Pelagic marine microbial communities from North Sea - COGITO_mtgs_110530 (SPAdes) (version 2) | ecosystem: Environmental > Aquatic > Marine > Epipelagic ... | reverse complement strand
ACCTATAAAACTAATAGCGGGCAATAATCAAATTACCGGGATTAGCAAAGGGATCAATGATACTGGCGCATTAATGCTAGAGACCAACGGACATATCACGGCCCACTACGGCGGAGAAATAAGTGTCAGAGCACTATAACTTACTTATCGATCTTGGTAATACCTCTATCAAAACTTGCCTATACAGAGGTTCGCAAGGCATCGACTCTACCTTAGATATTCAGATATTTGAAAATGCAAAACTGATGATCGCCTATTTTCAAGAACACTCTTGGCGACAAGTAGACGAGTTGTTACCCGCGGTGACGGTTAGCTCGTATCGTATTTCAAAGGTCGTGGTATCCAATGTTAATAACGCGCGAGTGGAGCAGCAAATAAAACGACTTGGTCAAGTTCTGTCAGCCGATGTGATGTTTACGCAAACGCAAGCAAGTCTTTTTGGTCTACAAAACTCATATAAAACTCCCACAAACATGGGGGTCGATCGTTGGATAGCGATGCTTGCATGTAAGCATTTATGCAATGATGACTTTATTGTCTTCGATTTAGGTACAGCCATTACCACTGATGCGGTGGTCAATAACGTGCATATTGGCGGCTGGATTGCACCTGGGTATATGACACTTAAGTCGAGTCTGCTGCAAAATACAACAAGGGTATTTGCAGATAACTTTCAATTAACACAAAAAACTGACTTTGGCACTGATACGCCTGAGTGTGTTGAGCGTGGAATATTGTCTCAAATTCAAGGCGGTTTTGAGCTTGCAGTAAAAAATATGCAAAAATATTCAAATAATTTCAAAATATTTGTCACCGGCGGTGATAAAAGCAAAATTAATTTGAGTCAGTTTAACAATGCATCTTACTCAGATAATTTGGTGTTGCGCGGATTAACCTTGTTTGTTGATTAAAAAGCGCCCGAAAATGACGCAAAAATAAGCGGATTAAAAAAATATGCAAAAAAAAGTGTTTTTTTCTCAAAACGCACTTGCCACATGCAGATCATTTCTTTAATATGCGCACCCACTTGATGCAGTGCCGACTTAGCTCAGTTGGTAGAGCAACTGACTTGTAATCAGTAGGTCACCAGTTCGACTCCGGTAGTCGGCACCATCAATCTCGGAGGGGTACCCAAGCGGTCAACGGGAGCAGACTGTAAATCTGCCGGCTCAGCCTTCGCAGGTTCGAATCCTGCCCCCTCCACCACTTTCTCATGAAGTGGGGAACGAGAATTAGGAACGCGGGCATCGTATAATGGCTATTACCTAAGCCTTCCAAGCTTATGATGCGGGTTCGATTCCCGCTGCCCGCTCCAATACGTTGCTGATATGGCTCAGTTGGTAGAGCGCACCCTTGGTAAGGGTGAGGTCGGCAGTTCGAATCTGCCTATCAGCACCACACCTAATCCTCCGCTCACTTCATTGAAATAATTTTTTAATACGTTGCTGGGAATATTTAAAATGGCAAAGCAAAAGTTTGAACGTAATAAACCACACGTAAACGTTGGTACTATCGGCCACGTTGACCACGGTAAAACAACTCTTACAGCGGCAATCACGTCGGTATTAGCAAAGACTTACGGCGGTTCCGCTCAAGCATTTGATCAAATCGATAACGCTCCTGAAGAACGCGAGCGCGGTATCACTATTTCTACGTCACACGTAGAATATGACACGCCAGCACGTCACTATGCACACGTAGATTGTCCTGGACACGCCGATTATGTCAAAAACATGATCACAGGTGCTGCACAAATGGACGGTGGTATCTTAGTAGTTGCGGCAACAGACGGTCCAATGCCACAAACACGTGAGCACATCTTGCTAGGTCGCCAAGTTGGCATACCTTACATGATCGTATTCATGAACAAGTGTGACATGGTAGATGACGAAGAATTGCTAGAACTAGTAGAAATGGAAGTTCGTGAGCTTTTGACTGAATATGAATTCCCAGGTGATGATTTGCCAGTGATTCAAGGTTCAGCCCTTAAAGCGCTAGAAGGCGACCCAGTATGGGAAGCAAAAATCATCGAACTAGCAGAAGCGTTAGATAGTTACATTCCAGAGCCAAAGCGCGACGTTGACAAGCCGTTCATTCTTCCAATCGAAGATGTATTCTCAATTTCAGGCCGTGGTACTGTTGTAACGGGTCGTGTTGAGCAAGGTATTGTTAAAGTCGGCGAAGAAGTAGAAATCGTTGGTATTAAAGACACGGTTAAGACAACGTGTACGGGTGTTGAAATGTTCCGTAAATTGCTTGACGAAGGTCGTGCAGGCGAGAACGTTGGTGTTCTTCTACGTGGTACTAAGCGTGAAGACGTTGAACGTGGTCAAGTACTAGCGAAGCCAGGTTCAATCAACCCACACACAAAGTTTGAAGCTGAAGTGTACATCTTGAGCAAAGACGAAGGTGGCCGTCATACGCCATTCTTTAAAGGATACCGTCCACAGTTTTACTTCCGTACAACTGACGTAACAGGCGCTGTAGAGCTTCCTGAAGGCGTAGAGATGGTTATGCCAGGAGACAACCTTAAGTTTGTTGTAGACTTAATTGCACCAATCGCGATGGACGAAGGTTTACGCTTCGCAATCCGTGAAGGTGGCCGCACAGTAGGTGCTGGTGTTGTTGCTAAAATCCTAGCGTAATCCGCTAAGCTGATAAGCTTCAAAAGATAACTAAAAGGCGCTCATTGAGCGCCTTTTTTGTTTTTGGCTATAATCCCCCTTACCAACCCTTATTATGTGAGTCCAAAATTTCCACTCCTACCGTTGGCAAAAGTCATGCTTAGGGTTTACTGTTGGGGATTAAGTGTGTCTACTATATATTGTGGAGCATTGATATTTGTCAATCCGCATGATACATAGTGGTATTTTCAATCTTACACATGCAATTTCAAAAAGGAGTAAATCATGGAAAGTTTAGGTTTTATATTTGGAATTATGGGAGTGTCTTTTGGTCTGACTGGCTTTATCTTTGCCATTGTGTGTATGAAGAAAATTGATAAGCTCGAAGATAAACTGAAGGAGCTCGATGTATTACACCGAGATTTTACATCAAGTTGAGTCGTTATTTCTAAAATTCGCCAACGAACCTGATAATGTTTAGCAGGAATGATAAATCTTTAGCCGTTTAAACGTCTATTTTCGATGCGAGTAGACTGTGAATTTGTCTGAATAGTGCGCATTACAACAATTAAACCCACTAATAACGACTTTTTTTGGCTTTGTGCAATCCAAAAGCTGTTGTCCCTATCTTCCTATGCTATGATGCAGGCATAATATATCGCGTCAGACAAAAACGCCGTGATATGTTTTATGTCTGAATTGGTGAGTTTTGACATAAATTTTTAGTTTCACCAATAATTGTGAGTAAAAAAATGAGTAAAGGTACAGTTAAGTGGTTCAATGCGGATAAAGGTTTCGGTTTTATTACTCCAGAAGACGGTAGTAAAGACCTTTTTGTTCATCATTCAGAAATCCAATCAGGTGGCGACTACGCTACTTTGAATGATGGTCAAGCAGTTGAGTTTGAAGTTGGCCAAGGTCAAAAAGGACCATGCGCTAATAAAGTTGTTGCTGTCTAAGCATTTACAACTAGTAAGATAATTAAGCGGATGGCATTGCCTCCGCTTTTTTTGTGCCTGAAGTTTTTTGCAGAACAATTTTTCTGATCAAGTTGTGACATTTAGAAACGTATAATCGATGAAACAAACGCAGCGTCGAAATATAACAAAGACAACGAAAAAAGTCGTTAAGCTAAAGGTGCCTAAGAAAAAACAGCAACTATATACAACCATAAACGTTGTTTTTGGTTTAGTCGCATTGGTATCACTGATTAATGCAGGATATATTGCCTACAGCTTTTTTTCGTTTGAGGTTGATGATGCAACATATCAACGCCTGATGCTGGGTTTTATTAAGAGCTTGTATTATCCCATCTTTTATTTGTTTGGTTATCTGCTTAGCCGCAGGGCATTCTTTGCGCGGCGATTCCAGACAGCGATTTGGTTTGCACTGTTAATTCCTCTAGCGCCGGTTTTAATATTGGCTCTTTCATGGAACTAATGATACTCAACTGACTCCAATATTCTAATATGGGTAAAAACGTCGGCGTTCAGAATATTTAATTGTAAAGGTCTCATAAAGAATACCTAGGTATTGAATAAGACAACTTTATTGCGTATAACTAATATCAAGGTCGACTTTAATTTTTCGATTATTGCCATACCTCGGTGATTAACCAACAAACGATTCTAAGTTGCTGGCGTTTTTACGCGGCGACAAGGCAAATTACCAGTACTAGGGATTATAAATGTTCGTTACATTAAGTATGCTCTCTCGATTGTTCGTATTGTGTTTGAGCGTGGTTTACATTTCAATTCTGGCCGAATTTGTTGACTTAAGCTATTTGTCACTTGTACCAACTATAGAAATTGAAGCAGTTGTTGTATCAGGAGTTCTAGGGCTTTTTTGTTATTTTATTTTTGTAAAAGCTAAATAATTTAGCGACCAAAGCGCATCTTCCGAAAATTAAACAGGCTTGTGATTTCGTAGAAGATGTTACACTGCCACCATAACGATTTACTAATAACACCTAAATGACTCTACTATTTATATACGTCTTTATCGCGTTGGGCTTCTCATTCGTATGTTCTATTGCAGAGGCCGTCATATTAAGCGTATCTCAAGCTTATATTTCATTACTCGAAAAAGACAACAAGCCGTCTGGTAAGCTCCTAAATGAGCTTACCAGTGATATTAATAAACCCCTTTCTGCCATACTCACTTTAAACACTATTGCTCATACCATGGGGGCAGCCGGCGCAGGAGCCCAAGCAGCGCGAGTGTTTGGAGATGCCTACTTGGGTTTAATATCAGCGGTTTTAACGTTTCTTATCTTGGTCTTCTCTGAAATTATACCGAAAACGCTCGGTGCCACGTTTTGGAAGCAGTTAGCTCCCATAACGTCATACTTTTTAAAGTACTTAATTTTTGCACTTTATCCGTTTGTTAAAATGTCGCAAAAACTCACGAGTGGATTTACTGAAGAGAGTCCTTTAAAAGGGTTAAGTAGAAGCGAGCTTTTAGTAATGGCCGAACTGTCGGGTAATGAGGGACAGTTGGCTCAGCAAGAGTCGAGGTTTTTGAAAAATCTATTGCAACTCCATGACCGTAACGTCAAAGACGCGATGACACATAGAACCGTTGTTTTTTCTTTGCCTGAATCTATGAGTGTTAATCAGTTTGTCAAAGAAAAAGCGGAAACTCAGTTTTCTCGTATTCCTATATACGAAGATGGCAACACCGAAAACATTACTGGATATGTAATGAAGTCAGAACTTTTGCTTGCTCAGGCTAAGGGTTTTGGAATTCAGAATATTTCTGCATACCGAAAATCGATGACGACGCTACTATCATCAATGCCCTTATCAAGTACTTTTGACCACTTCTTAAATTCGCGCGAGCACATGTTATTGGCCGTAGATGAATACGGCGGGTTAGAAGGGATCTTAACGCTAGAGGATCTTTTAGAAAGCCTGCTAGGAATAGAAATTGTTGATGAGAGCGATACAGACGTCAGTATGAAGCAACTCGCTAAAGTCATGTGGCATCGACGAGAAAAGCGTCTAGTCGAGAAAAGAAAAAAATAACGTTCTAAAAAATAGGCTAATAAGTTCAATTAATACCGGTATTCTTTCCAAATAATTAGAGTAAAGTGTTTGAAACCTAAGCGAATGCTCGCTTCTTAACAAACATACTCATCAATAGGATACTAAAATGTTTAACTTATTCAAACCACATGCATTTGTCTCTCACAATTCTCTCGCACCGTTGGCTCTAAGAGGTGCTGCAGGCATCATTTTTATGGCTCATGGGGCACAGAAACTCTTTGGGTGGTTTGGCGGCTATGGACTCGAAGGCACAGGACAATGGATGGCATCTATTGGCCTAGAGCCTGGATACTTAATGGCCCTTATGGCAGGAAGCGCAGAGTTTTTTGGTGGTCTATTATTGTTTGTTGGCTTGTTTACCAGACCAGCCTCTATTGTGTTGGCGTTAACAATGTTAGTCGCTATTGTTACTGTCCACCTATCAAACGGATTATTTATGTCCAATAACGGCTACGAATTTGCGTTGGCTTTACTTGTAATAGCAGTTTCAACTGCTATTTCAGGTGCAGGACGTATTTCTATAGATAATATCATTGGCGCAAAAATAACTTAAAACCTCGATGATAAATTAGATACTGTCTAGAATTTGAACCCAGGCTTGCTTGTGTTGATTAAGGTTTTGTTTTAGTGATTGTGTAACAGCCTGATTATCCAGCAAGTCTTTAGGAATTTCACAAAGGATTCGCCAGTGGTTTAAACTATTTGTAGCCGCCGCGCAAAGTTGCGCATAAGTGGCATTAGCGGCGTTTTTGTCTGCAAGTTTTTGGTCTGTTTTTTCGCACAATTCAAACAAAGGTGTTTCTTTAATATTGGATAAATTTCGAGTGACTTCATAGTCTCTGATCAATTGCTGGTAATCCTCATGTTGCTCAGGTATGTCTTTGCCTGTGCTGTTTACCTCCTGCACGATTGAGTTTGCGTATGCCATGGTATCAAATGTGGACAAATGCAGTTGTTGGAACATCGTTTCTTTGGCTTGCAGTCGAGGATCGACAAACTTCTCTGACATGTTTAATTTTCTCCAGATCCATAAGTATGGTTTGATGGCGTTAAGTAGGTACACAATTCGTGTATAATCAACATTATAAATAGATAAATCTCAGTCGCAAGTATTGGTGCATCTTGACCACCTTGATACAATCGCAACGCTATTACAGTTTGTGATGCGGGTCAGCGCTCGTTGTAAATTGAATTCGGTTTTTGAGTTCCCATATACATAATAATCGCACTGTATTTGTAGTGCTTTTAATCCAGAAAAGAGAATTAAATGAAAGCGTTAGACATTAAAGGCTTGAAAAAAGTCTATGCAGGCGGCGTTCAAGCCCTAAGTGGAATTGATTTAGAAGTAGAAGAAGGTGACTTTTTCGCATTGTTGGGGCCTAACGGCGCAGGCAAGTCAACGACGATTGGGGTTATCAGTTCGTTGATCAACAAAACGGTGGGTGAGGTCGCGATTTTTGGTCACTCCATTGACACCGATTTGGTAAATGCTAAAAGCTGCATTGGACTTGTCCCTCAAGAATTTAATTTCAATCAGTTCGAAACCTTGATGCAAATTGTAGTAAACCAAGCTGGTTACTATGGTGTGCCAAGAGCGCTTGCAAAAGAGCGTGCCGAAAAATACCTTAAACAGTTGGAACTATGGGATAAAAGAAATTCGGCAGGCAGAGAGCTATCCGGTGGCATGAAAAGGCGCTTGATGATTGCTCGTGCTTTGATGCATGACCCAAAAATGTTGATCTTAGATGAACCTACTGCCGGCGTTGATATAGAGGTTCGTCGCTCTATGTGGACTTTTCTAAAAGAGATAAATAAACAGGGTGTTACGATTATCCTAACCACCCACTATTTGGAAGAGGCAGAAATGCTGTGTCGAAATATTGCCATTATTGATCAAGGTAAGATTGTTAAAAACACAAGCATGAAGGCTCTTTTGGCAACACTAAATGTTGAGACCTTTGTGTTTGATTTAGACTCAGGTGCTAATGACATTAAGATTGAAGGTTTTGAGACAAGGGCTAGCGATGATCAAACGCTTGAAGTTGATGTGCTAAAAACTCAAGGCTTGACTGGCTTATTTGATTATTTTAGCCAAAATGGCGTGCGCGTTAATAGCATGCGCAACAAGTCTAATCGCTTAGAGGAACTGTTTGTTAGGCTTGTAGAATCGAATCAGCAAAAGGGAACCCAATGATGGTGAATCGTAACTTCACAGCCCTCAAGACAATCTGGATAAAAGAGTGCACTCGTTTCTTGAGAATATGGATTCAAACGTTAGTGCCACCCGCCATTACTATGTCATTATATTTTGTTATTTTTGGAAATGTAATCGGCAGCCGCATAGGTCAAATGGGCGGTGTTGACTATATGACGTTTATTGTCCCTGGTCTGATTATGATGTCCATCATCACTAATTCTTATTCCAACGTCTCTTCGTCATTTTTTAGTGCGAAGTTTCAACGCAACGTCGAAGAGCTATTGGTTGCGCCGGTACCAACGTGGGTACTTATTATGGGGTTTGTTGGCGGCGGTGTTGCTAGAGCAATGATTATTGGCGTGATTGTAACGTGTGTGTCGATGTTCTTTGTTGATGTGCAAATTCACAATTTTATGGTTATTGTCGTAACGCTTATACTGACGTCTACTCTGTTTGCAACCGCCGGCTTAATAAACGGTATTTATGCAAAAACATTTGATGACATCAGTATCATTCCTACGTTTATACTAACCCCGTTGACTTACTTGGGAGGTGTATTTTACTCACTAGAGCGCTTACCTGAATTTTGGCAGAACGTAAGTCAGGCTAATCCAATTATTTATATGGTCAACGGTTTTAGGTTTGGCTTTTTAGGCACATCTGATATCAATTACCTTTATTCTCTGGTACTGCTTGTTGGATTTAATATTGTGTTGTTTGGCGTTGCATATACGCTGTTGAAGCGAGGCGTTGGCATTCGTAGCTAGAACGAACGCTTATTTTATGAAGATAGATCCTAAAGCAATAAAGACAAACCAAGTTGAACCTCATGATGAGCTACACGCCATTGTTAGCAAGTATCGATCTAGCGTCTTTAATAAGCCGATAGCCGAGCATACTGCACGCGCATTTGAGAGTGTCTTAGAGTGGCTAACTGAATGGGAAGGTGAGGTTATCATTGACGCCTGCTGTGGCGTGGGTGAAAGCACCAGTTGGTTAGCCAAACGCCACCCAGACTGCAAAATCATTGGCGTTGATAAGTCAGCCGCAAGACTTTCAAAGCATCAGTACTATGACGATAAAATTATAGCGAAATCTTCTATTTGTACTACCCTAGACGTCTCATCAAACATTCCAAATCATATCGTAGTTCAAGCAGATCTTACTGATTTTTGGCGACTTCTTGAGAATTGCTTACGGGCACAAAAATGGACCATTAAGAAGCAGTTTTTGTTGTACCCCAACCCGTACCCCAAAAAATCACAGGTGCAAAAGCGCTGGCATGCAAGTCCTACATTCAAATCAATACTTGCCTGCAATCAAGTACTAGAGGTACGCAGTAATTGGCTAATATATTTGCAGGAATTTCATCAAGCCTTGGCTTTCTACAATATACAATCCAAAATCTGTACCGTGAGTGGTGAGCCCATTACGCCTTTTGAGCGCAAGTATTTGGCATCTGGACAACCTTGTTGGATCTTAACCACATCGTCAGTTTGAGCATTTCATACACTTGATTTGGGGCAACTAAAGTAAAAGCCTTGCCCATACAAAACCCCTAATGTGCGCAGTTGATCGCATGTTCTCTTGTCCTCAATATGCTCAGCTACCAGTTTGGTCGAGTAATGTTTACATAACTCAATAACAATCAATAGGTCTTTTTGAGCACTTGCACTTTTAACCACACTGTTTGCAAATTTTCCGCTTAGTTTTATCGCATCAACGCCTATCTCTAATAGTGCTGTCAAATCCGCACTACTTCCATTGATATCATCGATGCTAATACTGAGATCTCTGCTGCGTGTTAGTAAGTCCTTCAAAACTGATAATTGTTCAACTGCATCTTCAAAAGATATTTCAAGACCAAACATACAGTTATCTTGATTATTACTTTCGTTGACGAGCCAAGTAATGGTCTCTTCACTGCGCAAGTCAACCGCAGACAAATTAATACTCCATGGCATGTTATGAGCAGCGAAGTATTGGTGCCCCAAAGCGTAAATATGGTGGGTTAACGCTATGTTTGCACGCTGCCTGTCAACAATATACAAAAAATCACTCGGCAGAAAAATTTGTTCTGATTCCGTTACCAATCGTGCAAGGCATTCGTAACGCCATACTTTGTTGTTTTCTAAATTTATGATAGGTTGAAAATAGGGAACGACTCTTTCCATTGAGAATTCGGATGTAACCTGGCGTTGATGCATTTGGGCTCCAAAATATTTGCCTTATTATAAAATATCGGCAAGGTTGGAAATTAAACCACCTGATATCCCAAGAATTAGTATGTAATCTAAAGCAAAGGTATGCATTTTTAAGCCCTAACCGCTTCACCGCAAACCATTTTGTGCTCATTTCAATTATTGTTAAATGATAAATTTTGGTAATTCCAATAATCTAATGTAATATTTGCACTCAAATTTTCAGGCAGGGCTACGCAGTTGGCAAAAGCAGAAGTTAGCTTAGAGCATTTGTTCCGTGTTTTTACCAAACCTGAGCATAGTGATTCGACATTATCAAAAATCGAACAGCATTTATCAGATAACATTTCTGATTTTTTGTCTCAGCATGTTGTTACTAAAAAGACATCTTTAGAAGAAATCGAAAAAGACTTTTCTTACGCAACCTTGCCGAACTCTCCCGAGTTTGTGTCGTCCCATGCGCAAAGCCTTTTGGACAAGTTAGTGGCCCACTCTGTTAATACATATGCCCCTACTTTTATTGGTCATATGACATCGGCGTTGCCGTACTTTCACCTGAGTCTTGCAAAGCTGTTAGTTGGTTTAAATCAGAACTTGGTCAAAATTGAGACGTCCAAGGCTTTTACGCCTTTAGAACGTCAAACCTTGGGGATGTTACACAATTTAATTTATCAACAGTCTGATAGCTTTTATGAACAGTATTTGCATAGCGCTCAGCACGCACTAGGCGCTTTTTGTTCTGGTGGAACAATAGCGAACATTACCGCATTGTGGGTCGCTAGAAATAAGTTGTTGGGTCCGCAACCTGGTTTCACAGGGGTTGGTAAAGAAGGCTTAGTGGCCGCGTATAGGCATTACGGCTATAATAATATTGGGATTATGTCTTCGAACAGAGGACATTATTCTTTAGCCAAAACAGTTGATGTGCTGGGTATCGGCCGCAACAACATGCTCACAGTTGCGAGTCCGACGCAAACGCTAAACCCACATCAAGCGCTCAAGAAGGGACTTGAGTATCAGCAGCAAGGTAATAAACTGCTTGCAATTGTTGGTGTTGCAGGAACTACTGAAACCGGACACGTTGATCCGCTTGATGAGTTAGCGGATGTCGCAAAAGAGTTAGGCTGCTGGTTCCATGTGGATGCGGCATGGGGAGGCGCCACGCTTTTTTCTGATCGTTACAAGCATATTCTAAAGGGCATTCAAAAAGCTGATTCTGTGACAATAGATGCACACAAGCAGATGTACGTGCCAATGGGGGCTGGCATGGCGCTATTTAAAGACCCTGAAAACAGCAATGCTGTTCGCCATCACGCCCAGTATATTTTGCGAGAAGGTTCAAAAGATTTGGGTGCAACAACCTTAGAAGGTTCACGCAATGGAATGGCAATGATGGTGTATTCATCTTTGCATATCCTGGGGCGTCGAGGCTACGAACTTTTGATTAACAAGTGTATAGAGCAAGCACAGCACTTTGCACAAATGATAAATAAACACGATTGTTTTGAGTTGATAACGCCGCCAACGCTTTCAATTTTAACCTATCGGTTACGACCTAAAAGCCTTGAGTGTCTCGACGCGTTGCCAGCGAACGAGATAATCAAATTAAACGCGTCGTTAAACAAACTCACCGTTACAATTCAAAAGCAGCAGCGAGAGGCAGGTAAGTCATTTGTTTCGCGCACGCGTATTGAAGTCGAAAAATACAATGCTGAGGTCATTACCGTATTTAGGGTAGTGCTCGCTAACCCGCTCACTACCCATCAACACTTAGAGCAAATATTGCAAGAACAATTAGAACTTGCGGCCGCCACGTCAGTCTGGAAACAGCTTTCATTGTTCCAGCACAAGCATATTGCATGATTAATTAATAAGTGAGCATCTTTTTATAAAGAATGCACACAATTGTAAATAAATTGTGATACTTTCGAGACAACTACCTTTCATACTCTTCCTCGTGTTCTAGTCTACAACTAACGAGGAAACATCATGACAACACTTTTACGCATTTCAAAAACAGTCGCTATCGCTTGCGGTATGGCCATGGCTTCAAGCACTGTTTTTTCAGCAGATCTCGAAGTCACGATCCAAAATTTGACACAAGGCCTAGCATTTACGCCATTGTTAGTCGTCGCACATAAGCCCGATGCTAGTTTGTTCGAACTTGGCGAAGTCGCCTCTGCTGAATTACAAGAAATGGCAGAAGGGGGTGGTTTAAATGGTTTAGCCACCATCGGCACAAGTATAAATGCCGATGCCGTAGCTAATCCTGCGGGTGGGCTATTAATGCCATCAGCCGTTGCCACTGCAAACCTAACTAACGCGGACGGTAATTATGTGCTTTCAATTGTGGCTATGGTACTGCCAACCAATGATGGTTTTGTTGGCTTAGACAATTGGGTCATCCCAGCGGAAGCTGGCACCTATACTATCTATCTAAATGCATACGATGCTGGTACCGAAGCCAATGATGAATTGCGCGGTGGCGGAGCGCCAGGCGTTCCGGGCATGCCTGTACCACCTCCATTAGCGCCGAACATTGGTACTGGCGGAAGTGGAGTGTCTCCCGCCATCGCCAATGACAAAGTACATATTCATCCAGGTAACATTGGTGATAGCGACGCGACAGGCGGCACAAGTGATGTAAACAATCAGATTCATCGCTGGTTAAACCCTGTCGCCAAGGTAACAGTAACCGTTAGTTAAGGAGCATGACTATGAAAATGCAATATAAGAACGCGTTGCAACTATCGTTGCTTGCAGCAAGCTTAGTAGCTTTGAGCGCTTGTTCTGATGATGAAAAAATTGTTGAAGTGCCTGTTGAAGTGATTGTTGAAGTGCCTGCGCCTGAGCCCGTCCCCGTTGATTTTGTGTATCAGGTAACCGTTACAAATTTAACAGCTGCACAGCCGCTTTCGCCAATTGGTGTAGTGTTGCATGATGCTGGTCATTTGTGGACAGTGGGTCAAGCAGCCTCCGTAGCGTTGGAGTTGATGGCCGAGGGAGGTGATAACTCAGGTATCTTGGCGATGGGTGGCGCTCTAGTTACCGCCAGTGGAATGGCACCTATTGGTCCAGGAAATAGCGAAACACTTGAAGTGACAGTTCAAGATAAATCTGATGCCTTATTGTCGTTTGCAACCATGCTGGTGAACACAAATGATGCGTTTACCGGTCTAGATGCATACAACCTAGGAAATCTAAGTGAAGTCGGTATGTCATGGTCCGCTGTTTTGCCAACGCTAGATGCGGGTACCGAAGTTAATAGCGAAGCCGCCGGCACAATTCCGGGTCCAGCTGATGGTGGTATCGGTTATGATCCAATGAGAATTGGAGCGGGTGTGGTCACCTTTCATTCAGGCGTTGTTAGCGTTGATGATGGTTTGCCCACTTCTGTTTTAGGGGGGCAACACAAGTTCGATAATCCTTCTGTCAGAGTCTTTGTAACAAGAATGCAGTAAAGTGCGAGATGGTCCATTGTAGAGTGACAGACAGTGCGTGTTAGTTGAATAGAATATGCATTGATTTGTTGTTTGGCAGCTTCGGCTGCCGATTTTCTTAAGGAGTAAAAAGTGGTTGATAAGGTGCTAATTGTAGAGGATGACCTCGATATCGCGACCCTAATAACGGTAAATCTTATCGAGCTAGGACTAAGCATTGATCATTTTGATGATGGTCAAGCGGGCTGCAAAGCTGCTCTAGAAAATGATTATTGCTTAGTGTTATTAGATGTTATGTTGCCATTGATGAATGGCTTAGATATCTGCCGTACGGTCAGGGAAAAAAAACCAGAGCAAGCTATCATTATGTTAACCGCCAAAAACTCAGAAACTGACCGTGTCCTTGGTTTAGAGTTAGGTGCGGATGATTATATGACTAAGCCATTTAGTATCAGAGAGCTTCAGGCTAGAGTTAGAGCGCAAATTCGTAAAGCCCACCTTATCCAACAGGCCGGTCAATCATCTAGCTTGCCGACCACCGTTATTTCTAGTGCCGAGTTAATGATCAACCAACAGACCCGAGCGGCAACTAGAAACGGAGTGCATTTAGAACTAACTGCGACAGAATTTGATTTGTTATACCACCTTATGGGTCATCCAAATCAAGTGTTTTCTAGGACCCAGCTATTAGAGTCGGTGTGGGGCTACCAACATTCAGGCTATGAACATACGGTCAATTCGCATATAAATCGATTACGCGCAAAAATAGAATCAAACGCAACCGAACCACAATACGTCCAGACTGTGTGGGGCGTGGGTTATAAATTTAACTCACAACACAAGGTATTCTAGTCATGTGGCGTCCACGTTTATGTTTTTATCAGCGTCTTTCTGTCTCGCTTGTCGCAGGTTTTCTTATTATTCTCGGGTTTTTTGTAGTCACTACAACCCAACTCAACGATAGTATGAAAGATGAAGGTTCTCAGCGTTTACACCTTGACCTCGCGCGGCATCTTGTTCAAGACAACCCTTTGCTGAGCGCCGGTATTTATGACTATGAAGCACTCAAAAACCTTTTTCATACTCTGATGGTGTTGGGCCCTAGTTTTGAATTTTATTTTATTGACCCCAATGGCAGTCTCGAAACATACTCCAAAGAATTAGGTGAGGTAAAGCGCCAGACAATAGACTTGCAGCCTATACAAGATTTTTTACAAGGTAATACTATGTTGCCGATTATGGGTGATGACCCCAAATCAACCGATAAACAAAAAATATTTTCGGCAGCGCCCGTGTTTAATAATGATCAGTTGCAGGGGTATTTGTATGTCATCATTGGCGGAGAACGCTACGACACTATCGCCCAAAATCTTAAACGTAGCAGAGGAGTACAGCACTTTGTAATGGTGATTGGCGCGGGCTCACTATTTTTATTGTTTGCTTTATTGCTGCTGTTTCGATTCTTCACAGCGCCGCTTAAACAACTCAGTGATGATATGGATTTGTTTCGTTCAAGCGGTTTCGATTTCAGCAGTTCTGGTATTCAGCCAAGACCATGGAAAGATGATAGTCGCAACGAAATCCAGAGACTCGGAAATTCTTTTAATGAAATGATCAAACACATCGACGCGCAGATGAGTCAGCTTAAGCGCACTGACAATGAAAGGCGCGCTATGTTGGCTGATTTATCCCACGATTTGCGAACGCCGTTGGCTAATTTACAAGGGTTTATAGAGACACTAGCGATCAAGGGCGACACTATTTCACCTGCTCAACGCAATGAATTCATCCAGATATCGCTAAAAAACCTAATCAACCTAAAGCACTTGATTGACCAAATTTTTGAACTAGCCTACCTCGAGGGAGGTCACGTTACATTGAACAAAGAGCCGGTCATGCTTGCTGAACTGATTCATGACATTGCCGCAAAGTTTGCGATAAGCACTCAACAAAAAAATATCAAGCTGTCGGTTGCTACAAGGGGCAAAAATGCGTATGTATTTGTTGATATTGGCAAGTTAGAACGCGTATTAACCAATCTTGTTGAAAATGCCATCAGGCACACCCACTCACACGGTCAAATCAGTATCAATGTTATAGAAGAAGAGCACAGCGTGTTGGTGGAGGTAAGGGATACAGGGGTGGGCATCAGTCAACGCGAGCTTGAGTCTATCTTTACAGCTCGGTATCAAGGTAGCAACAAGCAAGAGGATTCATCCCTGCATGCAGGCCTTGGTCTTGCAATCAGTCAAAAATTGATGTCGTTGTTGGATTCGCGATTAGAGGTCGAAAGCGAGTTAGGCAAAGGCACTAGTTTTAGTTTTAGACTCACGCCAATAGCACAGTAATTTTGTGTATTTGAATATAACAGCTTAATCATACTCAAACTAAAGTATAGCAAACCGTAAATTTACCGATACACATAATATTATCTATCGGAGGCTTGTCGATGTCATTTTTTAGCAAACGAGTATCACCTGTTTATCAAATATTAGAGCAAGCTGTCGATGCGATTGTATCGATAGACGAAAACAATCTTATTACTTTTTACAATTCTGCTGCCCAGACCTTATGGGGTTATTCAGTTTCTGAGGTAATGGATAAAAATGTAAAGCTATTGGTGCCTCAAATCCACCAGAATAAACATGACCAATACGTAAATAGAAATCGAGAGACCAATATCGATGTCATCGTCGGCACATCTAGAGAGGTTGAGGTAGAGACCAAAAGTGGGCAAAAAGTATGGTGCAACCTGTCGATATCAAAAGTCCCCACCAAACGTGGATTTCATTACACCGCATTTGTAAAGAATATAGCGGCGCAAAAAGAGCAATCAACAATAATTGATCAAACACTTGAACAGTGTGTTGATGCAGTAGTGACGATAGATAACAACAACAATATTATCTTTTTTAACAAAGCCGCTGAAGTTATGTGGGAGTGCGATAGGGCGGATGTAATCGGAAAAAATGTCAAATTACTCGTGCCAAAAGATATTCAGCCTCAGCATGATCAGATGGTTAATCAAAATAGAAATGGTGGCGAGGACAAAATAGTCGGCACTTCTCGAGAAGTTTGCTTTATGTCGTTTAAAGGCAAGCAAATATGGGGAAATTTATCCTTGTCGAAAGTTAAGTTAAAAAATACCACTGTCTATACTGCTTTTGTAAAAAATATAACCAAGGAGCGCGAAAACAGAGAACGCGTAAAATTGTTGTCCTTGGTGGCTGATGAGACTAAAAACTCTGTGATTATTTGCGATGCAAAGGGGCGTATCGAATACACTAACCCGGGTTTTACCGAATTTACAGGGTATGAGTTTGATGAAGTAAAAGGTAAAAAACCTGGGGCGATACTGCAAGGACCACATACTGATAAAGTCGTTGTTGCAAGAATCTCTGAGAACCTGAAGAAAAACAAAGACTTCTATGAGGAAATCTTAAATTACAATAAATCAGGTAAGTCATATTGGATTAGTTTGAGCGTGTCGCCAGTTTTTGATGAAGGCGGCAATGTGTCTAAGTATGTCGCAATCCAAGCGAACATCGACTCAACCAAGAAACGAGCATTAGAAAACGACGTCAAAATAGAAGCCCTAAACAAAGCTAATATCGTTACTGAATGGTCTGCATCAGGTCAACTTCTTATCGCTAACAGCCTATGTATGCAATCGTTCGGGTACACCAAAGAAAGTGAGCTTAAAAGTAAAATTGGTAATTTATTTGATAGTTTATCAAACGAGCAAAAAAACACCTTATTAGACCGCTTATCCGTGCAACGAGAGCTGAGTTTTAAAACAAATGCTGGTAAGTTACTTTTGCTATCAGTTGTGCTTAGCCCAGTCAGTGACGAAACAGGTAAGGTCGCAAAAATATTAATGTATGGCACGGACGTATCACAACGAAATGCGGTACTTAATGAAACGCATCAGGCGATGACCCAAGTCTTAGGTAAAATAGGTCAAATCATACAAACAATCAATACAATCTCCTCGCAAACTAATCTTCTTGCGTTAAATGCAGCAATAGAGTCTGCGCGCGCTGGTGAGGCTGGCAGAGGGTTTGCGGTAGTAGCAGACGAAGTCCGAAACTTGGCCGGCAGCACAACAGAGTCGGCAAATGAAATTGGCAACTTGATAGACGAGACTAAACAGCACGTCGACAAATTAGCGAGCTATATCCAAGGAACATAATGCCTATGGATATGCATTATGCGGGTACGCTGATATCAAAAACCAAGAAGTTCGTTATTTTGTTCGAATACGGTCGCGCCGTCTCTCGCCTTTATGCGGCCTTGTATTACATTGTTTTCTAGCACGGCTGTGCTTTCTTGAAATCTAACATCGACACCTAATGTTGAGTAGATATGGTTGTTACTGATAATTGAACGTGTTGACCTATTAATATAAACGCCCACATCATTTTGACAATTCGCAATAACGTTTGAATCTATCAAGCCTTGTGAATGTTCAAACTTACAAACGCCATCGTCGCAAAATCGGTCACCCGTTCCACCGCCACCAAGAGATAAGCCAATCCTAATATCTAGCTCAGAATAGTGAGGAACTCTCCACGCGCACACCACTAAATTTTCGATAAACTGTCCGCGCGTGCTTTCACCCTTTAAAAATGCCCCGTAGGCGACGCGATTTCCACCATTTTTACTGAAGTCCGCGATGAAGTTACCTTGTACTAACCAATTATCACCTCCTACTACGTCTATCGGTGTAACTGCAGAGGAAGTCTGTCTTGCCCAATCATTTATAAACGTATTTTTGATGATCTTTACATTGTCAGGATTTGAGCGGGTTCCAACGCCAACACCATTGCTTTTGATGTGCGCGTTAAAGTTTCTAAACGTGTTATTTTGAATAATAACGTTGTCAGCATCTCCCGTTAAATGAATAGCGTGCTGGCATTTGTCATCATAATCACACGCACCCATAAATTCTATGTTTTCGATAATCCAATGAGGTTTGTCAATATTTAGTCCAACTGTGGTGACGAATTTCAAAATAACGTCAGGCTGAGCGGTTAAGACGATAGGTTCAATTAAACTTCCTGCATTGCCAACTCGAGTGCGCGTGCGCAGCATCTCGTAACTGCCAGTCTCGATCACTATTGTTGTGCCTGGCACCGCAGATTCGATCGCATCTAAAATTTCTTCCGGGCTACTCACAACTAACGTATTGGATGGCTTTATATAATCGAGCGTTTTTGCTGCGCTAGTCCCTTTTTGTGCAGGCAGTCTTTGTATTTCAGTAGCGTCTATTATTGGCAATGCTCTAACGAACTGCAACGTCTTGCTGAGTATGAACTTTTTGTAGCCATAATTTTTGTTCACATTCATTAACGCATATTTGGCGATGTTCAGTTTAAGTTCTTGTGCCGCGACAGGAGCAGCCAGATAAGCAGCCACGACAAGTGAACATGCAAGTAAAACCAAAACACACAGAACGGCCGCTAGTTTTTTTACCATTTTAATTTACTTACCATTTATCTTGTCGTGTTTAGGTTTCTACATTCAACTCTTTTAGTTTTCGAGTCAATGTATTTCGACCCCAGCCCAAGCGTTTTGCGGCCTCTTGCTTGTGCCCATGCGTATGGGCCAATGCTCGTTCAAGTAGAACCTTTTCAAAGCTAATGAGTGCCGTGTCCAATATTCCGTCATGCCCAGAGCTTAGTTGACTGTCTGCCCAGTTTGAGAGTAACACTTGCCAATCACTAGACAGATTAGTGGGTTCCAACTCTGGTTGTATTTGGATGAGTTCTGGTGGTAAATCAGGTGGCAGCACCTCCTGCCCGCTCGCCATAACCGTAAGCCAACGGCATGTGTTTTCCAATTGCCTGACATTGCCAGGCCAAGGTAATTGAGCTAATATTTTTTCCGTTGCTTTGCTGAGTATTTTCACCTCAACACCCAATTCTTTGCCTGCTTTAGCCAAAAAGTGTTTTGCCAATAATGGGATATCTTCTCTGCGTTCGCTAAGAGAGGGTATGTGAATGCGAATAACATTGAGTCGATGATACAAATCCTCGCGGAATTTCCCTAATGAAACGCGCTTTTCTAAGTTTTGGTGAGTAGCCGCAATAATTCGTACGTCCACACTGACAGGGTTGTGTCCACCCACTCGATAAAACTGCCCTTCGGCAAGAACTCGCAGCAATCGCGTTTGCACAGCCAACGGCATATCACCTATTTCATCTAAAAAAAGGGTGCCGCCGTTTGCTTGTTCAAAGCGCCCCTGACGAGCCGCTGCAGCACCGGTGAAGGCGCCTTTTTCGTGACCGAATAATTCGGACTCAATGAGATCAGCAGGAATTGCAGCCATGTTTAAGGCTACGAAAGTATTTTGTGCACGAGGACTATGTTTGTGCAATGCATGAGCAACGAGCTCTTTGCCGGTGCCCGATTGTCCGTTGATAAGAACGCTTATTGAACTTCGTGAGAGTCTGCCGACTGCACGAAATACTTCTTGCATAGCAGGCGCTTCGCCGATAATTTCTGAGCTAGGATTTTGTAATTCTGTCTGCTGTAATTGGGTTTGTTCTTTGGCATGTTCCAGTGCACGTCTGGTCAGGTTTATTGCATCGTCTACATCGAAGGGCTTGGGAAGATATTCGAATGCACCACCTTTATATGCATTAACCGCACTGTCTAAATCAGAGTGAGCTGTCATGATTATTATTGGTAAATTAGGTAAGTGCTGATGGATTTGCTTTAATAAAGTCAGCCCATCCATTTGTGGCATCCTAATGTCCGAGATAATGACTTGGGGGGTCTGCCCCGACTCTATTTGCAACAGCACGTCTTCCGGATTTTCAAAACTAACACATGCAATCTGCGCTGCCTGCAGCGCTTTTTGTAAGACCCATCTTATTGAACTGTCGTCATCTACTATCCAAACTGGCTCATTCATTTTTTTTATGCTCTTTTTATGATAGGTAAATATATTTTAAACTCGGTATGGCCGATAAAGCTTTCGACATCGATCTTACCACCGTGATGCTCGGTTAGCGTTTGCGCGATAGACAGTCCCAATCCGCTGCCGTGAGATTTTGACGTAACCATTGGATAAAAAAGTGTATCTTTTAACGCTGTGGGTATGCCAGGTCCATTGTCGATAATGCTAATCACCAAACAAATCGGATATTGTTTTTGTTGAATAACGGTTTGTCGCTCTATACGTGTTCTAAAGGTAATTAAAGAGTCTACCGTATTTGCTGTCACTAAGGCCTGCATGCTGTTCTGTGCAATGTTGAGTAATACTTGCTGTAACATATCAGCGTCAATGAATACATCAGGTAGGGAAGGGTCATAATCTCTTTCAATTGCAATTGAAATCTGATGGGTTACGTCAACGTCGATCAGTGAACGCACTTTTTCAATCACTTGATGTATGTTCTGCCATTTTTTATGAGGCACAGAGTTAGGACCTAATAGTCGGTCTACCAAGGCCCTCAATCTGTCTGATTGTTCTATAATCATCTGAGTGAATTCTTTTTGATGATCAGTAAATAACTCTTTTTCTAATAACTGGGCGGCGCCCCGAATCCCGCCAAGCGGGTTTTTAATTTCATGCGCTAGACCTCGTACTAACTCTTTTGCCGCTTGCTGTTGTGCATGTTGTTGAGTTTCTTGACTGATTTTTTTCTGCTTATCAACTTGGCGTATCTCCATTACCATCAAAGGAGCGTCTGTATCGAGCACAAAGGTAACCGTAATGTCGGTAAGCAAGCAGCGGCCATCTTTAAAGCACAATTGTACTTCTGTTTCAGTAAAGTCCTCTTTATTACCAAAGGCTTGTTTAAATTTTTGTTTATCAAAACCATCATCAACGAAAAAGTCATCAAAGGGTCTTTCTTTAGTTTGGCTGTTTCCGGTTTCTAATATTGCCAATCCTGCATCGTTGACTGACAGAATACTAAACCGCTCATCCAATACAAATATTGATGTTTTGAGTAAGTCAAAAATATGCGCTAGTTTGAGTGCGTCTGACACCATTCAAATTTCCATAAAAATGTCGTGCAAGCACCAATATAGTGCAATGCAATTCATTAAATCAAATGCGTGCTTTTTTTTATGAAAGTTGCTCAGTGATACAAACTAACAGCCACTAAGGGTTATGCTTGTTGGCGGTCAGTTAGTTGCCATTGAAGGTTTGATCAATGCTGAGGCTTTGTGTAAATAAAAGCGCTGTGTTGATGACGATGCAATAACCTTGCCTGTATTATCCAAAAAGTTAATTTGATAGGGATAAGTGCCGCGTTCTAAACCCTTCAAAGCAAAAGTTCCTGTTAGAGATTCAATTGTTTGATCCCTCAGCTTTAGCACGTAGCGTCCATTTTTGTTAGGTTCAATCGAAGCTCTTATCGCCACAGTGCCCTGATTGTTGCGTATTGTCTCTTCTGGTTGAGGACTAGAGATGATGAGTTTATGCTGAACTTGTTGAGGCTTAATTACTTGTTTTGTTTTTTGTTTGGTCGCTATAGGGCTAACAATAACGTTGGTGGTGTCGTCAAGAACCACTTCGGTTGCACCCGCAGAAGGTTGGTCCGAGTATGTAACAGTGCCGTCCTTATTAACTATTTTGTATATAGTCTGGGCGTGCACTAAGCTTGTGTTGACCAACGAAACAGTCGTCAACGCTAATGCTGCTAGCAAAGCAATTGTTGATTTGACCACAATAGACTCTCGACTTTGTATTTGTTTATCTATAATAACACAAAAAAAAGCCCGCTAACGGCGGGCTCGGTATATCAAATCATAAGCAGGTGTCAGGAGTAGCATATATCCAACCCTGCGTATAGTTTAAACGCTATAGTACATCTCGAATTCAATGGGGTGAGTGGTCATATTCAACCTTTCAACTTCTGCTGCTTTTAGCTTGATGTAAGCATCAATCATATCGTCGCTCATTACACCACCAGCGGTTAAGAAACCTCGGTCAGCGTCTAGTGCAGCCAATGCTTCTTCTAACGAACTAGCAACCTGTGGAATTTGCGCTGCTTCTTCAGCGGGAAGGTCATACAGGTCTTTATCCATTGACTCACCAGGATGAATTTTATTTTTGATGCCGTCGATACCTGCCATCAGTAAAGCGGTAAATGCTAAATATGGATTGGCAGACGGATCAGGGAAACGCACTTCAATACGGCGTGCTTTTTCACTCGTTACAAAAGGAATCCGTATTGAGGCTGAACGGTTACGTGCAGAGTATGCAAGCATTACTGGGGCTTCAAATCCAGGAACAAGGCGTTTGTAAGAGTTAGTTGAAGCGTTAGCAAATGCATTGATTGCTTTGGCATGCTTGATAACGCCACCAATATAGTAGAGTGCATCGTCAGAAAGACCAGCATAACTATCACCTGCAAAAATGTTTTTGCCATCCTTACCAAGCGACATGTGGCAGTGCATGCCAGAACCGTTATCACCCACCAAAGGCTTAGGCATAAAAGTAGCCGTCTGTCCGTAAGCATCCGCAACGTTGTGAACCACATACTTGTATATTTGAATTTCGTCTGCTTTTTTGACCATGGTATTAAATTGGCAAGCAATTTCATTTTGTCCGGCTGTCGCGACTTCATGGTGATGTGCTTCAACTACT
>Ga0209307_1000661_pt1 | contig 23149 bp, 19 predicted proteins | sample COGITO_mtgs_1105_FD_185519 | JGI IMG/M metagenome (GOLD analysis project Ga0209307, IMG submission 185519) | Pelagic marine microbial communities from North Sea - COGITO_mtgs_110530 (SPAdes) (version 2) | ecosystem: Environmental > Aquatic > Marine > Epipelagic ... | reverse complement strand
TGGATACAGTTGGAAGCACACGAATACATAAAGGTATCTCGTAACACTACCGACGATTTGTTTTTATTGAAGGAAATGATGTAATTTTGAATGGTAGAGGTCTTTCGAATATCGTACAATGTTTTGGAGTTGGGAATCATCTCGACCCACCCACGTGTAGTTGTAATGGGAAACACGTGATAATCGTGGTACGTCAACCTACCATCCAGTAGTCGCAACAGCTTCATGGTTGTGATTACCAGACGATCTTTCCTCAAGTCGTCCGTCTTTTGCAACAAATCAATTCGACCTCTAGAGGTTTGCATAGGAATCGCCCATGGTTTCGTACTTGAGGTCAATTGTTTTATTTGTGCATGTAGGATATATTTTAGAGTACAATCTGGATCATAGGGCAACGCAATACCGTCAACGCTAATGGACATCGTTTTCAATTTTTCGGGGTCCTTTAAAATATTTAATAGCAAATGGGATTTACGCAATGCTTCTCGAACCGACTGGTCTAACGAAGACATCATCCGAGACTGTATCGCACGGTAAAAGCTGGAGGATAATAGTTCACATTCGAAATAGATAGAGTATGCTATTCGTTTATCATCGAGTGCCAACGGGAGCAAATTGTTCGCAATGATTCGTTGTGAACTTTGAGTCTTGCCGATTTGTAATATCCACGGAATCAGAAATAGAATCCATTCTTTGTTCATTTTGCTGATCGAAGTGCCTAGCCAGGATTCAAATTCTTGGCAAGCTATCAACTGCTCCGTACATTGGGAATATACCAACTCTAAAATATCAAAGGGATTGAACATTTTTGAACATTTATCACAGTACAATTCTTTACAGGTCGAGGAAGGTTTCGACGTTTTAAAGTACCGAACAAACGGAGAAATGTCGGTAGTGCCTACAAGACCCTTTAACGTCTGAACCATAAGCCTGGAATGTCCTACAAATTCTTTCCAATGTGTATGTATCAACCTTCGTTCCAACCCACACCAGCTATGGTATCCGGTTTTATATTGGATCGATTTGAACACTGAAATAACACAAGTAGCTGCTACTTTCCATTTTTTATTAATATACAACAATACTTCTAATTCTTTGATGGGAAGGGGTAGTAAGGAAAATATAAAAATCAGACGTTTTGATTTCTTCTTCGTACTTATGACGCTATTGCACGATTCACATAGGCGCAACCCACCACCCTTTACATGGTAAACTTTGGAGACGTAGGATGGAATACTACCCGTAAACGACGAGCAGTCTGCGCAAAAAATCTTACCACATGCCCTACAGTGGTGTTTTCGATTAATCATGGAAAACGCGGCGTCGCAACGATTGCATGTTTCCACCTCCTCGTCCGGAACCCACTCTGCGGGAAAGGATGGCTTAATAGAAACCATATATAAATATAAAATATTGTATTTATATACATGAAGAAAATTATACTATTGGGCAATATAAACTCCGGAAAGAGTACCTTTCTGAACTGTTTACAGGGTAGAACTGCCCATATACTACCAACCATAGGCGTATACAGTTGCAAATACGGACAAACGCACATATGCGATACATCTGGCGACAATAAATATCGTAACATTGTACGGTCGTATTATAACACAGTTGATTTATTTGTATTGATGTATCGGACACCAGAAGACCTGATGTACATCGATTCCATACGACCATACGGCAAAACCATTCTTGTATATAATGGCAAAGACGAGACCGTATTGGATGAAGGGTATCTATACTCTGTGAAATATAACATGAGGTTTTTTTCATGCAACGTTGTAAATACGATTGATTCTAAATGGACCTGGAATAGGATATTCGAAATACTAGATCACAAAGAGGTAGTAAAGACCGACAAAGGATGGCGTTACTGTTGGTTTTATTAAAGTATATAAGTCTTAACCCGTACTTGTAAATAATGATTATTACTCTCTTTATATTCTCCTTCATTATATTGGGGTCGTTGTTATTCACCTTTTTAGTGTCTTCTTTGCTGAGATCGGACAAAGAAACGTCGAACCCGGCAATGGAAGCAATCATACAGACCAACATGGCGCTAATTTCCACATCTACTATAGATTTAATCGGTGAAATTTCTGCCATAATAACTGGTAAAACGCTGATCTTTGTAAGTGGGTTGCCGTCTCAAAGTTTAAATTTGGCACGGTTTGGTGCAGTAGTGGGGGGAGCCTTTATCTTCCATGAAAGTTATACCTATTTTCTGACCGGCGGAGATACCATATTCCGATCATTGCTAGGACCCCTATTCGAGGAGGTGATATTCAGTGTCATGCAAATTTTGAGGTTATTTTTTGATGCCATTGTACCCCTGTACAATTACTATGCTACCATTTTTGGTCAACTTGTCGTAGGTAGCATTGGGGTCGCCGTTAAATGCGATCTAAATTCCGTGGTACAAACCTTTAAACTGTTATTAATGAGCTTTATATCACTGTTTAAATCCACCATAGACTTTGCAGGGGGTAGAAGCGTAGACAATAATATAATGGTGAATGAGTGGAATATGACAAGTACATTTGTTCGATTTCAGGGGGTTGTGGCAAAACAAGAAGATATAGCATCGTGTGTATGCGATGGCTTTACGGACATTTTTGAGATACTATTTGTATTGGTAAAAACACCGCATTTACCACGGGCACTTAATCACCTGTGGAATATACCAATCTCGTTGATTCAAGAGGTTCTTCAAATACTCCCACCGTACACCAAAATTCCACACCTAACAAAACCGGTGTATCATATAGGAGCCTACACTTGGGAATTTGCTAAATTTATGGATTTGGCAGGGATTACCATCGTGAAAAAAATAATACAACTTTTCGTACCGGGGTTTACTTTACAGGGTATACCCGAACAATTCATCATCGCTACACAGGTTAGGCTTTGGCTGGCGGTGTTAGAAATAGGACACGTACTGTTTCGAACGGCAATACATGTCATTGTACCGATCAATGGGTTTATTACAAACCCGGAATACATGTCTCAGGCAATGGACTTTAGCAAAGCTATTCTACACCTAGAACTGTGGAATTATGGAAATGTAAACTTTTTACATTGGGTAGCCTTGATGATAAAGCGTATGTCAATAGGGTCTTCGGTAGGTGTACCAACGCATGTCAAGGTCGATTGTTCCCGCGTAGTTAGTTTCACGCAATTTGAAACCCGAATACCATGCTTTATATACCATACTGTGCAAATTCCTATCAATACAGTGCACATTGTGCAGAAGATGTTGAACGAGTTGTTTTGGTTCTCAGTACTGTTCAAAAAGAGAAACGCATGGAGAACCTTGCAACGATACGACGGAATGATACAAGACAATGACATCAGTTATTCATGTCAGCATAGGAGAGACAATATGAAATGGGATTTTTCAAAGGGAGATTGTTATTGTGACAAACCGGTAGATAATTTCCCGTACAGCGTCACCACGGACGATCCATTTGGTGTAAAACAAACCTTCTACGACCCATACTGTGGTCAACCAACCCTACGTGCGAATGTATGGTACAATTGGCTAATGTGGTTAAGACACTCTATAGAAGGTTCTCTGGCAGATCAATGGTATGTTGTTGCCAAGACACAATACTTGTCGATAATGGAATCGGTGAAATTATTATTCCGTGTGATACTGGCTATACCAGACATTCAGGATGGTCGTTTCTTCGATATACCAATTAATTGTGGTTGGGGGACCGGTAATTTCACCAATTGTACCATTCGGCAACATGAGCAGAACAAAGTCAATTGGTGTTCTGGAACGAACAAACAAGGTTGTACTTGTAACCCCACACTAGCACTAACGTACGACAGCATGTGCCAGTGCATATATTATTATCCGGATGCAGAACAGGAAGTTACACAGACAGGATTTACAAATAGACTACTGGATAAATTATACACACCAGTAGCCCAACACCATTGGTGTGGTACTTATTTGGCAGAGCCGTTGTTGTCACAATCCGAAGCATTTGCCTATCAGATAGACAACGTACTCTCTCAGTTTGCACCGGGATACAACTCCAAAAACAATAATTATTGTGAGAGCAAATCGTTTCAAATGTTTGCGACGGATATTTTACAATACGATGAGGGCGAATGGAATGCGAAATTATTGGGACCGCTGGGGATACCATATACCAAAAAATCGTGCAAGTTGTACGGTGCGTATGACCCTATATGTGCGGGTAGTATGACTGTACGGAGTTATGTTCTCACAGCAACACAACAAGTAAGAGCCGGGGTCATGTCGCTTGCGTCGGTAGCAACCCTGGACATTGCCTCGTTCCAAGTGGACTTTTCTGAACGCCTGTGTGATGCTCAAAGGACCGCAGCAGCCGCGTCGTCTACCATAGCCTCTCTATTATTCTGGGAGGGAATTCTGGGAAAAGAAGTCAACAAAGGTATTGCCAAAGTGATTTACTCAGGATTTGATGTATTACTCACCTCGGCAAAAGGTATTAATAATGTGTTACGATGGTTTACCGACATTATAAACGACGCTATCATGGGAAGAAGTCCCGAACGGGCAACCTTTGAACTTATTATTAACCAAATGAACATTTACATCGATTGGGTCAGAAGACTACTTCAAGGTCTAGGAACACTTATAAATGGCATTGAAGATGGTGCCGGTGATTTTTTCTTCATCGTTGACAGTATTATTGGAACAATACAGAATGAGTTATCGCAAGCCATGTTGGAGCTGGTGTCCCTGGGATTTAAAGTATTTGTAGGAATTATTAGACTCTTCACCAGCGGGACCTTGGATCCAACCTTTTTTGACGATTTATTCACATTGATCACAAAATTCTTTGAAATGCTATTGCAACAATTTGGAAAGTTGTGGTCACTTGTAACCAGAGTTATAGAACCACTGATGGTAGTTGTAAGGGCAATAGGAGACGGCGTTAAAACAATATGCAATGCCATAGAAACCGCTATCAACGCTATACCCGGCGTTGACGTAGACATGGGGTGTAATAAACTACGATCGACCGGTCATCGTCACATGTTCTGGTCCTCTCCAGATACCCCATTGCACATCGCCGAAGCTATCGAATGGGATGGGTTGTCCAGGTGCGATTTTATCGTTCATCGGTACAAAACATTTACCTGGAATGAATTACGTCCCCTAGAACAAATAGAAATACAGGAGTGTTTGGAACAACGGATTATAGCTCACGAACTTGCCAATATCACCGGACTTCCAATTCCGAAGGATATCATCTACAACTACAAACGAAAGTATATGCTAATGTACGAAGTTGGTCACGCAATGATAATATACCTAAGACATCTTGCAGGTGGTCTAACTACTTCTGAAATGTTACAGAGCATGAAAAAAGAAAATATCGACCTAGATTTATATTTACCAGCAATGAATAAAATACGAAGCTTCGTGTCGTCCACTGTCACAATGACCAATGTAAATCATGTGATACACGGTGTATTTCAACAGTATCCAGATATTCATACTACCGATAGTGGAGTGGGGAATATTTATCGACTCTACACACATACACAGACCATAGCGGAGAAGGCTTACCCCCACGCGCAAAACTTAAGTCTTCACTTTAGCAAATTAATGAATACCATGCCAACGCGGTCGATAAATATCACTCAGCACCTTCATGTTTTGAAACGACCATTTATAACCAATGACGAAATCCCAATGACACGATCCAAAGTAAAAGCCAGGAGATTCTTATCTCCGTTACTTGGTGCGGCAGGTGTAGACGGCGATTTGACACCGTGCAGTCAACGAGAGGACAGCTATGTATGTCTGGATTGTGTGGTTGTGGACAACCTATTGAATACCGTGATACGAGAAGGAAAACGTATGGCATTTTATTACGAACATACATTTGCTCCCATCATCATACCCGACTTTGTAAATTATTTTGAGAAGAAGGAAAAACGTTCAAAAGCATACAGGCAAAGCATTGCCGACCTGTTTGAAAATATTGACCCAGATCTCCAATCCGCCGGTAATACCACTAAGGCTTTAACCAATATACAACGCGCTCAGAAGGATTGGGATCATCTGTTTAAACAATGGGAATTAAGAAACAATGGGAATATTGTAGAGATATTCATACAATTCGTTGGAACAGTAGACGACACATACGTCCCCCTGTTTGGTCACGGGTTGGGGTATTACATATCGTATGTGTTTATCGACTCATGCCCCATGGAAATTATTTATTGTACGACGAAAACCACACAGGAACGGGTCCAAGCTATTTCTAGACAATTCATGTGGCAAGCCGCGGTGTTCGGGGGGATATATGCTCTTCAACTATACTCGGGTATTCCGGTGTTTACTATGGCTTCGGGATTCCCGGCGATGTTCTTAATCATGGGAGCAATATACATGTGGACAGTATATTCTTACATATATACATGTGTGCCGAACATTCCGAACTGTTTAATGGACGATTTATTTATATGGTTCCACGACGTAGCATACCCACAGTGTTTTTGCTCGATATACCCTGGATTAAGTGAGTCGTGTGATCCAGAACTATGTTTCTTAACCGACAGAGTAACGACGTTTGCAAACTGTTCTACAACTGTCCCATTAACCAACGATATGGGTTATTTCTGGTCCCCGGTGTTTTGGTTTAGGTCACAGTTGCCAGAGGTATTTCTTTGGATGTATAAAACACCGCCATTCTCTTGGTTGTTTAAAAACTACGACAGCGTTCGAGACATTGCCATTAGAGCTCAGGATGGAGTGCCAATAACCATGGCAGAGATGGATTGTTTGGGACTCAAATATTCAGACAGTGCTCTCTTAGGTATCGGGTTTTACCTGATATCATTTCTACTGAGTATGCTCATACCGATTATTATTAAAGTCGGGATCCACACCGTTAAATTATTTATATTAATGGTTAATACGATGTTTGCATTTGGTGTTGCTACCGAATTACAGACTGTGGCAGGATTGGATGATTAAAAATGTGTATATATAAAAATAGTATATTTTATATTAAATGACTTGTCGTATATGTTTAGAAGAAGATGGACCCTTTATTCACCCATGTGCTTGTAAGGGCTCTTCCACCATACATGAAAAATGCCTTGTCCGATGGATCGAAGAATCCGATAAAACAGACTGTGAAATATGCAAAGAGGAATATACGATGCGCGAAACATTTAGCTGTAACCTTGCCAAAACGTTGAGACAGTGTTGTGTTTGTACAGTAGGGTCCACCTTGAATGAATTGTACAGAAAAATATTCACCCTCATATTTTGCATGTCCAGTATGTCATTGATCATTACAAATCAACGGTATAGCATGATTACTGTATGTTCTTCCACCCTTTTGATAGGATACTATACCTTCTACATATCAGTCAAATATTTTGGACATATTATGGACATCTATAATGCAGCACTCTTCTGGAAATTTGCATTCACGTTGCCATTTGCTATCTCCACCGCTGTTCTATATTCCATGCATTTTGACCAATGTCAAATTAGTTGTATATCGATGGAACAAGCGTGTAACGCATCCTGTCCTGTGTACAAAGATTATAGGCAAAAAAGTTATTATTTGGTAAATGTATTGTTAATCGACCTGACCATATTATTTTCATTGTTAGTCTTGAGAAATATTATGGTGTGCTTTTTTCACATGCGGAGTCTGAAATTCCAAGAGTTTGATCCGGAAAAAGAATCACTTTTGTCATCCTCCGATTCAGCGTCAGGTTCCGATTCGGCGTCAGGTATTTCTATCTCCTCTGGTTCCTCGAGTTCCTCTGGTTCCTCTTCTTCCGATTTTTCCGTTTGAAGTACGCGGACGTAGGAATTGTCAGTCTGAAACACCGTAATGATAATGATTTGAAAACAAACGATGGATGATATCAGCAGAGACCAAGCATGGTACACGTTATGGTCGTGTCGATCGTTGCATATGGGATCGCAACCCCAGTAATAACAATCGCTGTAAATTAACATATCATCTGCCGTTTTTATATCACCGTCGGGTCTGCCGATTTTGTAAGCTTCAAACAACATCTCTTTATTCGTATACACCGCTTTGTCCGACCAATCGATTCCAGTTTTTGTCCAAGCAGCGGGTGACTCTGCAAATGCATTAAACGTACAATCTCGCACATCTTCTATATCATACTCCGAACGATACAAAACCGTGGGACAAACCAAATCGCCGGTTGTTCGTTTGCATATACCCGAGTTTAGGAACAAGCCCATTTCGCTCATGCGGTAACCACTCAAAACAATACAAATCAGAAATATCACTGAAAATAGGATGGTGGAAATCTTTAAAGGTCTTTTTTCCTTTATCTGCGTATTGCCTATTTCTATGCCAAATACAGCAGTAGCTATTAAAATCGTAGAAGCACCGACACCGACTTCTATATAGGAAAGAATCAACGACCAATTCGTTTCACCGATATCAGATGGAAACTGCTCAATGTTAGTCAACGAAAAATAAAGTAACGAAAGACTATTCATCAAACTTAAAAAGAATATTATGAACGAGTAACCATTAAACATTTATTTAAAACATGTAATTCTTTATACTCTAATATCGACGATTTCGCTCCGGTGATCTTGAAACCCAACGCTTTCTTGGTGGGGATCTGGAAACCCAACGCTTTCTTCTACGTTTTGGTTTCGCAACTTCAAACTTGGGAATTGCATTGAATTTCTTTGCGTAGACTCGGGTCAATAAAACTACATCGCCACGTTCGTGAACCATCAAATCGCATGTTGGGGGAGAGTCTCCGAAAAGAGACTTCAGAATCAAATCACACAATTCTTTGTCCGTACAGTCCTCCGTTACATCGATAGTACGTAGTTCCGAAGACCCATCGATTTTGTATTGGACCATTTTAATAATAAAACAACCCCTTTATACTGCTTTTACAACAACCACGTCTTTTCGTTTTTTCTGTATAATTCGATAATCGCAACCTTGACACTGTATGACGCTATCTCCAGTTACCGTAACGTGTGCACCGCAACGTAAACAGTTGAAATCTGTACCAGATTGGTTTGTAGGGACAACAGTTGGCGGTGAAAACTTTCTCTTTACAGTAGGTTGCTGTTCTGGGATACGATTTAATCGATAAAGTGCTAAACCATCCATTTTGACAAATAATTTACTTTTTTTATATACTGAAATACCATAGTATTTATAGCTCCAAACTAGGTTGATAATGTGGGTCGAAATTCTAGGTTGGGGTATAATTCTAGGTAGTATACTAGGAGCTATAATTTCAAATACTAGGCAAGTTCGTAATTTTTATTTTTAAAAAAAATAAACATGAAGGAGACTTTACACGATTTAATCACCAAGTTTGAAACCTGGGAGGAGAAACAATTAGAACTCCGGGATTTATTATTGCAAAACCCAGGGAATGATATTATTGCAGAAGCCGTAAACGAAGAACGAGCCATATCCCGCGACTTCATCGTGCCAGTATTTCATCGGTTGAATGAGATGGTCGGTACACTACAAGGCGAGGAGAAGCAAACACTGATATCATGGGCGGCGACGAAACCATACCTAAAACATATAAGACTAATATGATATTTTTTATAAACCGCTCTCCGTAAGGTTGTATAAGAATTTATTTCTCGACAATAATAATCATCCCACAAATTTAATCTTCCATCTCTGAGTAGTTTTATCACTCGTCTGGTGGCACCTCTGGTGGACATATTCATAAAGGTTATTATCTTTCTCGCTTGATAATCTGGGGCATGTATAGAGTATGTGTATCGAACGGTTGTCCAAACTTGTTTTCCACATCTCCTACTCGTCAATTTGAGGGGTATCACCTTTCTCTTTTCCCATTCTATCCACCACATCTCTCCCTTATTCATGGCTATTGTTTTCTCATGCTTTTTATCATATTCCTCGTAATCTATCATACAGGCATAATACTCACGCGTGTATAACCTTCGATTCAAACAAAGTTCCATCGCCAAACATTCCCTACCTCCTAAAAACCCAAACAAAAACCTCAAGAGGTAATCGTCTAAGTGTAAAAACGTTTCACCGATTCTTTTTATTCTACGCATATTAAAATATCATATTTTTACTTCTATCATTTAACCTCGGGTGTATTGCATATTTCAAACCTTTTAAATCTTTTCGGTTCGGGTCACTGCAAACTAGGTCGGATCTAGGTAGACCGAAAATAGTATCGCGCCGACATGTGTTTTTGTCTACAATTACACAAAAGAATAGTAGGTCTCCGCCTATCTCCCCATTCGATCGTACGTAAGGGTCTACTACACGTATGCCCCGTTTTGTTTTGCGTCGAATTTGAAATTGGTAACCGTTGCGATCCCGTTTGCGAACATCGCATGATTTAACTTCAACGTAATACTTTTTACCAGTATTTCGAGATTCAAATGACATATCGGCAGATGCACGACTATCCCTCTCGAAATTGGGCTTTGTGAGGTTCTTTACGTTCCAGTTACTCAACTCTTTCCAGACGAACCATTCGGCTTTGCGTGCCTGAACCAGGGATTCCATGATGTTCGAGTTATGACCCTTTCCATCGTTTTTGGAACGCCAGTCTTTGGCTCCACGGACATTATTCAACGTACAAGATTTTTTAATCGCATGGACAATATTATTAGGTACTTTTAACATTTAAGTTGTAATTGTTTTACTTATATACTTCGTACCAATGTACCCAACAATAATTTTTATTACCGGAAAAAAATCCAGGCTTTCTATGACAAAACGAACATGGTGCAAATTTTATTTCTGTTTTCATTTATACAAACCTTTAGGACCTATATACTGCCCTTTTGCCGTTTTGCCACTCGTCAACATCCCAACCATTGTCCTCCAGTGATTGGTAATGGTCTTCCAGGAGAAAACGGGCGAGGTACCGGTGCATCTTCTTGATGATATTCTCTGGGTGGAAATAGACAATTACTTCCTGTCTCAAATCGTCGGGAATCTGTGTCAGTTCATTGCCGTCTTCGTCTTCAATGTAGATATATCTTTTATCGATGCCCGGGAACAGTCTGTGCTTGAGGAAATCAAAGAAATCACCGCCGTCAACTCTCAGATCCTCGAATGGTCCTTCGTAGAAGGCTTCGTCGCTATCTCCGGCACCTGGATACTCATAGTCTGCAAAGTTGTAAAACCAGAACAACCAAAGTCCCTTATTCGACGACTTCTTCTTCACAACCTTCTTGGCGGTGTTTTTGCTTACAGATCTAGTAGTATGAGGCATTTTGCTAGTAGTATGAGGCATTTTGTTTTTATTTTATTAATATTATTAATATTATGGAAACTTCCAGGTAAAACTTCCAGGACCACGACCTAGATATCGACCTAGTTAAGTTTTTAAGGGTATAAAGTTAAGGGTTTTATGACATAAAATGAAATTAATACTTTTATTGTTAATGCTGTACAATGTTTATGCTGGATACCATTGTAATTCGGCGGACGAATGCGATGTTACCTGTGCTAACTTTCCCAAATTAGTAATCAAAAAGCCATGGATAGCGGTGCCCTGGAGTACAGGAGATTGCTATTTCCACAATACAAAGACTAGAGAAGACCGGGACAAACCACCCCCAGAGTCCTACTTTAGGAAATATTAAATATTGCATACATCGCAACAACAGCAGCGCAAAATAACATGAATCCGACTACAATGATTCCGGCAGCCATTTAAATAACTTACAACTGTATATATACATAAAATATTATCAGGAATCGAACCTGAACATGACAACCATGTAATATTTTGCAGCGTTTTAAAACCTACCTCTCCTTACTATATCCCACGCTTTCTCCTATACCGATAGTCGTATCATTATTTCAAGCTCTTACTTGTTCGGACAATGAATTGCCACTCCTTTTCCAGCTGCCGACGTGGGTGCCACCCACCATTTTTGTACGGTATCTACAGATATCCCTCATAATTTTGGCTGAAATTACTTGGGATAACCGGGGAATGAAGAGGAATCTAACCTCCACCGTGGCTTACAACGCCATTCGTCAACAGACCATTCCTTGCAAGAATTCATTCCGATATATATAGTAGATATTTTAAAAATTACTATAAAAGAGGTTACGTATTTATAATAATGTCCACCGAAGAACCCAAACTCGACCTAGTATCCAAACCTAAGCGAACTAAATCCTACAAACAAATGATGAGGGAAATTATGAAACCCAAACAGGAGAAAACGAAGAAGGTTACTGGCATTGGCGGTGGTAATTTTGAAAAGGTTGTTCAGATTTAAAGTTATAACATACTTTGTACTCCTTGTATTCCCCATTCATAACCAACCACATGTCAAGGGTCGGATGTTTTCTTAGGGGTTTCAATTTTTCGTAACACGCACAAGTTAGACGATGACATGGTTTCAAGGATGCACATAACTTGGTTATCATTTATTTGTTATATGAATACTTTTATATACCAATAATAAAAGATAGATCTCATGTAGAATCTGACAGATCATTAAACATAGAAACAGAATAGAAATTTGTAGAATCATTACTAATACAGTACATGACTGTTATATACTAAAATATAACCCATACAACACTCGACACATCCGTTTGCTTTCCTCTTCGTCCACTTCCAGATCCAACGAACGTTGAAGTTCATTGTTTTCTCTTACGCATTCATCGAAAGTCAAATAGGCAAATTTTTTGAGTCTGTGAAACATTTATAATATTAAATACCATTATATATACTGTTCTTTGTATATTTATTCACAAATACCGTTCACGTTACAGGTTTTGGCACCACATGAGGAGACGCATGAACCTACTCCTGGAATTTCAGTGAGACCTAACCCGGGTATACATTGGATTACCTGCAAGGAAGGACATGGCTGACAACCGTCGGAATAAAAATCACCAGATAAACACTCACTACAACTTGCGCCTTTAAAGGCACCGATACCCCCATAGGATACATCTACATCGCAATCACATGTACCGTCGCCAGAAACACCGTCAGAACACTTTCCATGCATGTTACATTGACCAATACCCGATCCGCCCGGACATGAGTTGCATTGGGGACCGTACGACCCGGTTGCGCATCTACTACAGGTAGTATCCCCAAATTTATCCTTCAAACAAGAGCAAGTATCCCCTGACCAGGTAGGGTAAGGATTCGAACCTTCGGGCGAACATATACAGGTCAAACCCACATAACTATCACCGGCGTATTCCGCTGCACATGTACCATGTCCCGTACATATGGTCCCACTGTAAATGCCATCAAATCCGGGGCAAACTTCACAACGAGGACCAACTTTTCCAATAGAACCACATTCACAATTACCGTCACCGTGACGACGTTCGACACAACACTGTTTAAACTCACAGGTGCCTACACCACACTCCAAATCCGTCTCACAAAAATCACCGGTAGTTACATCCCCTATAGTACAAATACCCTTGCAGTTAAAACTATCACATTCGTATTTGTCGGAGCATGTTTGACCAGAAGCTATACAAGAATCCGCGTTATAAAGATTATCTTCGTGCCACTCGTTGTCTCTACACACCGCAAGGGCATCGTCTTTTGTACAATCGCCACATGCCTCACAAAACCCACCAAAATGACCGGGTTTACATCTTCGACACAAAACACCGAACACATCCGTCTCAGGAATCCACCCATTCGCACATACATTGCAGTCGGACCCACTGTACCCAGGGTAGCAGGTGTCACAGTTATCTCCAGTCCAACCCCGTTTACAAGTGTCGCAGAGATCACCGGTAAAGGTGGGACTACAGGTAGAGCATGTATCGTCGCCACTCCAGTTGATATCGCAAAAACAAACACCGGAACCATCTTTCCCATCGTCGCATACGCCCCTAATATTACAAACACCATCTACGGTATTGGGACATGGAAGACAGTCTTTAGAATAGGTATTCGCGGGGCAAAGACACTCGGACAATTCCAACGGGTGAATCCAAAAACATTCGCGAATTGCATACCCAACCAATCCGCACCCCAAGACGATCAACATAATTTTTTCAGCCACATCCATTGCTTTTTTTCGTTGCCGTATTGCCATTATAGTATTCGCTATAATTGACGCCGCTCCCAAAATAAACATCACTATCCCTATAACATACCCAGTGGGTATAGGTGGGGGACTGTAATCCGTGGCAACTAATAATATCATCGATGCAAAGGTTGATAATGATCCAAAAAACACCAGGAGACCACCTATACTAGGTGCCATTATAAAGATACACAACTATTATTTATACTATGACTTTTTACATATGATCCTATATAATTACAGGGTTTCATTTTTAAATGCTTTCCTTGCAACAGATTAAACACATTTTGCAATATTACTGTTTGGATATGATGGAAAACCAAGATTCAAATATTCCATCGCACATTCAGCGGGATTGTGTACACATGAACAAGGCACGAGCAGAAATCTGTTCAGATATATTCATGAACCCATTGCTTAAACGTATCATAGAGAAAATTCACAAAGCTTCCAGAATACATCAATTGAACACCGTCCCTCGCAATTCAATATGTTTCATTGACAACATAAAAATACCAATAGCTACCGGAGGGGTGCAGGTCATACTTTACTACAAAGACAAGCCAATAGAGCACATATGCATACAAAAAAAATATCAACGGTTATGCTACTACTACTTTAAATTGAGACATTTTCCCGACATTATTAAACATGAAATTAAAGTATGGCTCAACAAACAACCCTGGTACCTTCCAAAATCATGTACCGTCAACTTAATACTCAAACGACTTCTAGAATCGAACATGGCGGGGAAACTACACATGGACCTGTCCGAAATGATAGATGTTTTCAACTCGTATTGATACTGGGACAAAAGGTAAATGTACCCCATTGTTGGATTTGCTCGCACAATTTATCCGGGAAACGGATAGGGTCCGACCTACCATCCTTGCAACAATCGTATTTCTGAGACCAACATCGGTAATGGTACGTACCTTCCTTTACATTCACCACCATATAATTTGTGTTTTTGCCGTGACGTTCGTTTTTGAAAACACAGTCCCTCTTGTCCAAATTAATACTCCAGGTCTTAAACAACGGAGAATACTGGACGCCACGAATGTTACCAACGTTTTCGGTCACAAAATCTTTTAGATCGTGCATATACGACGGTTCATTGTCGTTCATCAATGCCGTACGAGACTTGTAAGATGCCGGTGATCCATCCGGTTCACTGCACTCGATCTTTTCCACATCGTCCGTGTACATTGGTTGGATCTTGCAATTTTTCCACGATTTAAAATCGAATGGAGTGCCTTCGATTCGCTTCACACGGTTTTCATTGCTTTTGCTACAACCCAACATGCGGAACAAACGATTCCGTGAGTACACACACATGTCTACGAAACGCCACAGTTCGCGGTCCCCGTCGATTTGTTTTACACGGCGCTCAAAACACCGACGCATAAACGCACCAACGTTTGCGTTGTTCTTCCAGATATAATTTTTAAGTTTATATATCATATGAATAGAACCTTTTTTATCGTTGCTACTATCCGCAATAATAACCTCCGTAATCTCCAGTCCCATGTTCTTCAACCCGAAATCCACATGACGACGAACCATATCCTTTACATCGTACACGTCAATGCTAGGGTACTGCATCATGTTGACATCCAAATCGATGTACAGGTGACAGGGGGAGTCTTCCTCGATGACCTCGTAATAGTTACGCTGATTTTCAGGAACATTCTTCATGTATTGATTCCAGAACTTGCGTTCCGTACAGACAACATAACGACATGGAACACCGACCGCGTAAATAAACTTCGGTCCGTCCTTCGACTGTTTTGCATCTCGCAAACTATAAAACATCTTGAAAATTATTTATTTTATGGAATACAATATTTATAATAAATACCACATAATTTGTATACGACCTAGCGACCTAGTTTTATTCCGGTCCAACGCTACTTTCATATTCTATTTTACTATGTAAAATTAAGTATAAATTTACCTATCAAACGGATTTGTTTAACATTATTTATATATTCTATTTTTTTCATACACTCAATATCACCAAAGTTGATAGTCTAAGGCTATAAGCCTAAAATTACCTATCAAACAATTATTTTTGAGATACATATAAATAACATGGACAAAATGGACCATTTTAGCAGGTGAATACAATTATTAAATTTTAGACTATCAAAAAACCATACTTGTAGTAGAAACGCCTGTAACATCTCTGCTGCAATAATAGCAGGTCTCCTTATTGCATGTACTTTCAATAGCACCTAAATACATTGAGGCTTATTCAATGTATGTTCCGTACCACGGGCAAAGCAGGGACTAAATAGCAGGTATACAGCTAGTACCCCCCGTACCATATACCATAGCAGGGACTAACTTTACATGACATATCATTAAGTCAATATTTTACATATAAATAATGAATATATTATTTCATGTATGTCCTTTTTAGAGCACACCCCTTAGGAATGAACTTTTTTTTATTTTTTTTCTATAATTGATGAAAAAAATAGAAAAGGAGTGATCTGTAGATGGGTGTGCTATTTTTTCACCCTATTTTTATCACCACTCCCACTATTGCATGTAACGAAAAAAACATTCTTGGTGCTGTGTAGTATGGGTTTACAGGCTGTCACACCATGTACGGTGTGGTTAGCCTAAACTGTATACATGATATAAGCCGTACGCTATTTAAAGCCTATAAGCCATTTTTTCCGGTTTATGGGTAATAGGGGGTGATGATGTGTTCATATACATGTAGTGTTACCAGTCGGGTTAATTAATAAAACGTTTTTTTATTTTCTGGTTCACATCATCTTTTTTATTTCGATGTACAAAAGGTATAGTGTGGTTTTTTCCGTGGGGTAGTACTGTGACAACCACTTTTTTATTCTGGGAATACTTGCATGTTCTGCTTACGTACTTTCCCTGACGTCCTTCACGTAGTCTCTCCTTCGCATGCCTGGAGAATACAGGTTTAGCCTCAATATTAAAATCATCGAACAGGTCGTGTTTAGTTCTTTTATATGTAATTTTTGGAATTGCTTTTTTCTGTTTCTTACGTTTCTTCCTCGGTGGTTTGGGACGTTTTTTGTCTTTGCTGTGTGTAGGTAAGAAATCCCACAGCAATATCGAGGGTGGTTTCATTTATATAAAATAAATAATCTTAAATAGGTCGGCTAGGTTGAGCTAGGTCGAAGTTCACTGAATAAAAAAGTAAGTTTAATTAATATTATAAAATATATAATTTTTTTAAAAAAGAAAACAATGACAACCCCGTGGCAAGAAGATATTGTTAAATCGTTTGTGGCATCAGTGCCGGTGACTTCTCAATTCACCGACTCCTTCGATGACTTCGTAAACAATAGGATCGGAGAGATCATAAAGTTACTAAGACCCGTACGTGCCTCCGACAAAGACCGATGGGTGGAGATTAAGATATCCGGGGGTACCTTGAAATCTCCAGCAATTCTTGAGAAAAACGGCGATAGCCGTTGTGATGGTAAGGATTTTACTCCCACCGAGTGTAGACTACGGAATCTGACCTATGGCGGTCCATTGTACGTCGATTTCCATGTCACCAGATCGGACAATACAAACACAGTCTTAAAGGATGTGTACTTGGGCAGAATTCCAATAATGATATATTCAAGCCTGTGTCATCTCAGTGATCCGTCAAAAAGAGTAGCCGCGGGCGAGTGTAACAAAGATCCTGGCGGTTACATGATCGTTAACGGGGCGGAGAAATCGATGGTGGGGCAGAAGACAAGTATGAACAATAGAATGATAACGTACCTTAAGAATGGCGTCTCTGCATGCGCGGTGAAGTCTGAACGAAATAAACGAGTTCACGTCACCACGATTAAATATAAGGCGAACACAAGCATTTCCTGTACGTTTCCACGTCTCCACGAAGAAGTTCCTTTATTAATAATCCTGATGGCAATGGGAGTGAACGTTCAAGAGATACGTTCGGTGTTCTCTACTGAGGAAAACGCATTACTGGAAGCATCCTTTCGCAATTTACCCCCAACTGTGGAGGAAGCAAAGCGTAGGATACGAATCCGAGAGGTTTATAACATCGGATTATCAGAAGACGAAAGATTACTAAATGCGTTTGAAAATGTCCTTGTACCGCATATGAAAATGGAACACAAACCGGTGTTTCTAATCAGTATGGTCCAAGAATTACTGGCGGTTGCGACTGGTAAGATTAAACCTACCGACAGAGATTCTGTGGCAAACCAGCGCGTAGAAACCGCATGTTCATTGATGTCGGGTCTCTTCCTTCATCTTATGATCAAAGTCTGCAACGATATGAAGTTATATTTTCAAAAAGCATTACCAAAATTGAAGAATAATATTACGAATGAAAAGATCTTGAAACAGGTATCTCGGACGAATACAATCACCGACGGATTTCAATACTCCCTGGCAACGGGCAACTGGAATACAACCTTCGTAGATCGTCAACAACGTAAAGGTGTAGCCCAAGCACTTCAACGTTTGACTTACATCAGTACGGTGTCCCAATTGCGCCGTGTCTCATCAGCGGTAGAAAAGACTCAGAAATTACCAAAACCGAGGTACTTGCATGGATCCCACTATGGCAGATACTGTCCAGCGGAAACACCTGAGGGCGCGCCATGTGGTTTAGAGAACCAACTGACGGTACAGTCCTACATATCGATCGAGCGTGATCCTACGGTGTTGAGGAAAGCAATCCAACAGTTCTTAATCCCGGTAACGGTTCAAAATCTGAAACATACCCTGGTGTTTATCAACGGTATCTATGAAGGAAGTACGAAGCGACATGTTGATTTGGTCGATAAAATTCGAAAACTACGTCGGACAGGTCAGTATGCAAAAGATATGTCGATAACCTACAAGTCCTGGAGAAATCACATCCACATTTCAACCACGGCGGGAAGAATCTGTCGTCCGTTAATGATAGTCACCGATGGTAAATGTGTATGTGAGAGTTTGCAGGGGTTATCATTCAATGAATTATGTAGACGCGGTGCGATCGAGTATTTGGACTGTGAAGAGGAAGATACCGGTCTGACTGCATTCTTCGTCAAAGATATAACCAGTGAACATACCCACTGTGAAATATCGAACGCAATGATGAACGGGTTATGTGCAGCGACTATACCATTCAGCGATAGAAACCCTGGGACTCGTAACACTTATCAATGTGCCATGGCGAAGCAAGCACAGGGTGTAAACGCAGCGAATTTTCAAAATCGAATGGACACTACTACAAATATAATGTGGTACGGACAGAAACCGTTGGTCGGGACGAAATTGTCCGATGAATACGGTGTTCATGAGTTACCTTCCGGTATCAACGCCGTTGTTGCGATAATGCCGTTCACCTTCAATCAGGAGGATAGTATAATCATCAATCAATCAGCGTTGGACCGGGGATTTGCAAGAGCAGACACTTACAAAACGGTCAAAGAGTCTCTATCTGGAAAAGAAAATTCTACCTTTGAGAAACCCAACAAGAAGCGTAAAGTCGGCAAGTACAGTAACTTGGAAGACGATGGACTCCTCCGTCCTGGCACGGCAGTGAACCCAGGTGATTGTGTCATTGGAAAGGTAACCCGAAGAGAAGCAGTCGTGGAAGATGAATCTAAGTTGTCGAATGTAAAGGGAACGATTGACAAGGTTATTATGTATCAGGAACGAAACGGAGACAGGGCAGTAAAGGTCAGAGTCCGTCAGACTCGTATTCCGGTGATCGGAGATAAATTTAGTAGTCGTCACGGGCAGAAGGGTACCGCGGGAATGTTTTTTCAACAAGAGGATCTCCCATTCACAATCGATGGCATTGTACCGGATATAATTATCAACCCACATGCGATTCCGTCTCGTATGACTATTGGGCACATGATTGAATGTCTAGCGGGCAAGGTGTCTGCCCTGAATGGTAAATTTACGGACGCGTCTCCATTTAATGGAAGATCTGTGGAAGATTTGATGCAGCAGTTGAAAACCCTGGGATTTAATTCCAAGGGAAACGAGACTCTCTACAGCGGAATCACTGGTGAAAAGATTAAAGCGGAGATATTCATGGGACCTACGTTCTATCAAAGATTGAAGCACAATGTGGAGGATAAAATTCATGCGCGTGGACGAGGAAGACGTAACCAGTTAACCAATCAACCCAACGACGGACGTATTAATGGAGGAGGTCTTCGAGTCGGCGAGATGGAGAAGGATTCCTTCAACGCACACGCCGTTCCGTACGTCCTTAATGAACGGATGTGTGTTTCTTCGGATGCGTACAAGATGAAGATAAAGGGTAAGGAAGTTACGATTCCGTACGCGGCGAAGTTATTATTCGAAGAGTTACGAAGCATGTGTATTAATGTAGACCTGAGGGTTAAAGATAAAACGTATTAGTATCTCTCTCCATTCTCTCTATGTCTCGTTCATTACTTACGAGTGTTTTGAATATCCAGACGAACAATCCATATGTTACCAACCCTTTATTAAAAAATTTAAATAAATAGTAGTATTGTGATATATATATAACAATAGATGAGAATATTCTAATCGTATAAATATAAGCGTGTAATAGGATATATGCATCTGTTACTTTTATTACTAATAATATCATGTGCACATGCCAATGTGACCGTTACACTGTACGAAGACGCCGCCCTACCATTAGAAACCCTATGCAAACAATCAATACCACCTAAAAGTCAATTAATAAAACCCAAAAATAGAGCGTTTCAAATCTTATCATGGGATGTAGGATGCGAGAAAAGAAAGTCCACTCTCGCGAAATGCAGTACAGCGTGCAACAATGGGTGTTGTGGAACTACGTGTGCTGGCAATGCATGCAGTGGGGGTGGGTGTTGTACTGCTTCAAAAAATATATGCCAAGAAGCTTGTAATTTTATGTTTGCACCACAAGTATATAATATTATACAGTATACAAACGTAACGAATGAAACGAGATTTATAGACAAGACTAGGTGGATAAACAAGACACACAATATTACCATATACACTAATAGAACACGCTGGACCAATAAAACACATAATGTGACCAGATTTGTTAACAAGACTAGGTGGATAAACAAGACACACAATATTACCATATACACTAATAGAACACGCTGGACCAATAAAACACATAATGTGACCAGATTTGTTAACAAGACTACGTGGTCTAACAATACTTATACTATAGAGAATGTTATATGGGTAAACAAAACCAGATGGATAAATAAACCAACAAACCAGTCAACCGTTATTACGGAGAAGTTAGAGAACACAACGACCACATATGGTAAACCTACCACTGTCAACGATTTAATTATATGGGGTTCCTGCCTGGTAATTGGTTTTATGGGTGGGTGTTTTTTTAGTTACGGCGTGTTTAAATTTAAAGAATTTTTAGACAGCTGGTTTGGTTGTTTGGATTGTGATTCATTTATTGAATCATCGCCAGAAACACCACCTAAGAAGATAGATATACAAATACATTCTAGAGTAGATACGCTTAGAAGGAGGTCGTTATCAAATTCACCTAAAGCTAGAAAACGTATGGAAATTTAATCGGTTAATGTAGACCTGAGGGTTAAAGATAAAACGTATTAATATCTAATTCTCTCCATTCTCTCTATGTCTCGTTCATTACTTACGAGTGTTTTGAATATCCAGACGAACAATCCATATGTTACCAATCCGGCAATAGCTATTCCTACGGATTGGTTGTTGTCCATGACCGCAGAAAATATAATAATTGCGGCTACGATACAAATATGGAGTAATGTTTCGAGTAAATCCATTATATAATAAATGAGTATTAATTTATACTAAACTTTTGTAACTTTCGAAAGGAGTGGCTCAAGCTCCGGTCTGCAATCTTCTATGTCCTCCAAGTCATCTATTCGTTCCTCCAGTTGGTTTACTCGAAGGTGAAACAGTAACATGTAAATTACAAGGATGAATACAAGACCCATCCACCAAAGGTCTGCCTCCTGCATGTACTCGTACACGAATTCAATTGCATTGCGATTCGAGATGGTTTTGTTCTGAAGAAATTCTACGTTGTGGTTGTCAATATCGACGTTTTTATTAAATACATCGAGTTCGTGAGCGTTCATTTGTGTGCAAAACTCGTATATATATACTTCATAATTATTTAAATCATGGGGTATATCGAATACGAGAGATATAGGAGGACTTTGATCTGTACTATATGCAAGTCAAGGGCATACAGAAAGAATTTATGCCGGTCGTGTTACAAACGAGATCAAAAACAGAGGTTTCATTGTACATTTTATTCCTGTACCTGTCCTGTGTTTGCAGCTACACTGTGTCAAAAACATTACCGATCCTGGCAAACCCACTGCTTATATTGTAAACGTCATGTACACTGCAGACACCTCTGTCGAACGCATTATCGTAAAGCTAGAGAAACCGGTGAATTCCCCGAAGAACCTCGGTGTAGAAAATGCGATAAGAAAACCTATTTAAACGACCTCTGCATAAATCATTTCAAGGATCAATTCAAGAAATGTATCGTGGTAGAGTGCAACGAAAAGTCTCACAAAACTGGCTTATGCTGCAAGCATTATTTCAGACATCGACGTTCGAAGACGTGAAATCAGTCATCTCTTGAAACATTTGATAGTCTGTTTCCCGTCGTAGCTTGTTCCCGATGTACAACACTATTATAATTTCCACTAGATAAAAGATTGGAAGAACGTACGTATGTATTGCCCCAGAAAGTACGGTGTTGGCATAGAGGATTAACGTAATCCCGCTGGTTATAAAGGCATTGTTAAACCATATCTTTTTGGGATTTCGTATTTCTTTCCCGCGGTGTATACTAAGAATGAATAAAGAAAACCCAAACAAGTTGATTACCGAAAAACGAAGCAACTCCATACCTTCGGGCAAAATATTACAAATTGAATTTACCAGCGCTATGATCAGTATGGATACCATAACCATAACAGAGAAGAAACGAAATCCGTTCGGACTCACAAAGCTCAGTGTCATTTGTTCCAAAACCGCCTATATAAATACTTCCAGGTGCAATAAACCATGTGGTCTATATTT
>Ga0209307_1000659_pt1 | contig 23164 bp, 19 predicted proteins | sample COGITO_mtgs_1105_FD_185519 | JGI IMG/M metagenome (GOLD analysis project Ga0209307, IMG submission 185519) | Pelagic marine microbial communities from North Sea - COGITO_mtgs_110530 (SPAdes) (version 2) | ecosystem: Environmental > Aquatic > Marine > Epipelagic ... | reverse complement strand
AAATCTTTAATCGAAGGAATAAATTCACAAGTTCAAAGAGGTCAATATGCATTTGTTCAAGTACATATATTAGAAGAAGTGAATGGCGCAGAAAGAAATTTAATTGTTACATCAAAAGGAATGAAACCAGAAAAACTAGCAAGTTTGTTAAATGATGGAACTAGTGACTGGTGGGCAAAAATTGGTGATCGATGTAATATAACAGACGATGCATATTGGGATGATGATCCAGATCAAGGTGCTGATAATGTTGAAGTAAGACAAATTACTTATGATAATATGGCAACTTCTTGGGAAGGGGATGACGGAGCTATTTGTTTTAGTAAAAATGAGAAATGGTACAGTGGTGCAGGCAAATTACAATCATCCTTGCCTGAAGAGGGAGATGTTGCAAGATCTGTAGATAATACTTTATTTATTTGCAGAAGAACAAATGATCGATCAAGTTGTGATGTTGATACCAATGGAATACCTGCCTCAGAGCATGATCATTTATATGTTATTGAATGGTCAAGATTTGGCAATGTGATACTTGAAAAATGGGATACAAGAAATTCTGATTGGGTTAAACAATAACAAGATGAAAAAACAAAAACATAATATTTCTGGACTTTCTTTAATAGAAGCACTTGTCTCAGTTGTGATTATTGGAATTGGATTTGTTTCAATTTTACAAATGACAAATTTTTCCGTTCAATCAATAGATAATTCAGGAGATAGAACTAAGGCAAATTTTTTAACTGAGATGATAGTAGAAGACGTCATTGGAAGTAAAAATTCTTTCTATGGAGTAAATTCTGATAATGAAAATATAATCTATAGTACTGATGGGACCGCATCACTAGATGGAGGCACATTAAATACATTTTCAAAGCATCTAAGTGACAATGGTTGGAGTGCAGATTTGAGCTGTGGTGGAAGTAGCTCTGATACCACTACACCAGTTGAGAATAAACAAAACATCTATGAAACTCAACAAGTGGATGCTCCTCGAAATAAACAAGCTAAGTGGAATACTATATTTGAAGAAAATAGATTTTTAAAATGCAAAAGCACAGCTGAAGAAAAAAAATTACAAGTATTTGAAATATGTAAGTGGGATGGGTGTGATTATCAATTAGATTCTATCACAGATGAGCCTTTGTACATCGGTAGAGTGGAGATGAAATTAAATGAAGGTAAAAAAAGAAAATTTATATATTTTCAGTCAGATTATAAACTTAAACAATGAATAAAAAAAATTTAAAATCTATAGCAGGTCTTACATTAATTGAGATTTTAATTAGTGTGGTGGTGTCATCGATAATGATGGCTGCAATTTATTCAACTTATTCAATTGTAAATTCAACTTACACTCAAGTGTTAGAAAAAGCTAAAGTAAGCAGATCCTCTAGAGATTTAATCGAGTTATTAATTCGAGATACACGAATGGCAGGATTTAAATATTATTTGGGTGATAATGATTTAGGCTTTCCAACAGAAAGTTATTTAGAGTTCGTTGGTGGTGCTACTACGGTAAAAGATAGCCATGATCCAATTGTGATAATTCCAAATGAACTTGGACATTCACTTAGTGATGCTATTGCTACCCCAACTCCAAAACATAACTTAGATGATACTTGCTGTGATAAAATTCATATTGTTTATGATGATTTTAATCAAAACGATGCTACTCAACCTTACAAAAGATATAAGTTAACTTATTTTGCAAATCCACTATCAGATGGTTCTAATGCTGATGGCCCTATAAATCCAAGATACGGCATATACAAATCCAAAATTAGTTGGCAACAAAATATTGGTCAAGAAACTGGAAGTTGGGTTTCAGATTGTTCCGAGTGTTATCACAATGAATTAGTAAGAGATTATGTTGAAGATATGGAATTTATTGCACTAGATCAAAATGGAAAAGTTTTAAGCCCTTACCCAAATACAACTTCTGAAGCTTCGAGGGGAAATTTATATAAAATTAGAGCGGTCGATATTAGGATCGCATTTATTTCTGAAAAGCCTTTCTTTAGATTTGAAAGTAGGACAGGAAATGAAAGACAATTAAGTGGATTTTCTAGAACGATAAGATCTTTTTCAGATAGAAACTTAAGAGATAATGTAGTGGTGACCGTATACACAAGAAATATTGTTGGACAGGATATATTTTAATGAAAAAAAATAATCAAAATGGATTTACACTAATTTTATCACTTGTGATGTTATTAGTAATGTCGTTGATGGGAGGCGCTTTAATTGTAATTTCTTCAGGGGATCATCAAAGCAATAATACTAGTGATCAATATCAACAAACTTTTTATGTTGCCGAACATGCCTTAATTGAAGCAGAGAAAAGAATAATTAATAGAATGATCGGACCTTGGACAGAAGTGAGTACGATTACCACACCACCAGTTGGATCTACACCTACAGAGATTACTGCTCACAATAATTATATTGAGCAACTTACAGCCACAGCAATTAATGGCTTTGCAAGAAATACAGATGGAAGAGATACTCCTAGAAATACTCTTACTCCTGTAGAAACTCCTTGTTTTAAAAGTTTTAGAAATTTAATTAGAAATGATAGTGGGGGAAATCTAACTTTAGTTACAGATCATTTTACCAATCAAAATTTTGGAAGTTTAATTGAGCCAATTTTAAATACCCCAAGTGATGTAGGATTAGAGGCAGATGATGCAGAAAAAGAAAAAGAATATTTAAAAAGGTATAGATATGAGTTTTTTTCAATTAATGTTGGTTCCTCTACCTTTAAAGGAGCAGGGGCTAGTCTTAAAAAAACCTCTACTAACGCTCAAAGACAAGGAACAGCTTATAGAATATATGGTTGTGGATATTTAATGCCTAAGGGCGCAGAATTAGGTGAATTTGAGGATCCTGAAATTTTAATTCCTTTAGAAACTTTAATTATTTTATCTAGTTAAACACAAAATGAACACCAACATCATTAGTTTATTTACAATCTTTTAAAATATTAGCTATTATTAATGATAATGAAAAATATCTTTATTGGATTTTTATCACTTTTTTTATATTTCAGTTCATTAAGTATGAGTGGGGCGTGTGAATTTTTAAAAGAACAAATTGGTACCCCAGTTTCAAGCATCATTGAAAAATATGATAATTTAGACGAGCCTCCGGGTGGTGGTGATCCAACTGCTACCTACGTTAAAGAATATGACAGTTTAAATTTATGTGAAAATTCTCAATTAGAAAATAGTGTTTTAAAAGTATTTATTAAAGAAGGAAAACTCATTGGAACTGAAATTGAAGGTGCTTTGGGTGAAGCAAAAAATAACAAAATCATAGACTTTGCAAAAACACATTTAGGGTACAAAAGTGAAGTAGATTTTGATGAAGAGTGGACAGGGGCTATATCTTTGTCATCTTTTGGTGATGACGTCATTTATGGTAGAGTTAGTGATTCAAGTGGAATTTATGAAATGTTAATTATTACAAAGCCAGAGTTTGATTCATTTTTGTTCGGACCTAATGTCATAAAGTTTTTTTAATTTATGAAAATATTATTTAAATTATTTAGTTTATTAATTTTAATTATTAATTTTAATCAAACATCTTATGCAAAACCATTGCCACCTGGATCAGGTGAAGGGGATGTACCAGCTAATATTTTAATTTTATTAGATAGCTCTGCTAGTATGAGACGTACATTAGGAGATGGTATTCCTGTTATAAGCTCTGCTACAATCGATGGAAATGGAAATAGGGTTTTAACAAGTGCTGATAAATCGCTGGGAGGATTATATCTTTTTAATTCTGCTGGTGAGAGAATTAACTTTACTGGAACCAATCAATCAGGAAGATCTTATACAAGAGATACTTGGTGGGCAGGAAGTAGTACCGATCAACGATGTGATTACCGTTTAAGGGATGGATCCAGAACAACTAATCATTCTATTTCTACAACTAGAAAATATCATGAAGCTCGCTATGTAACAGGAGTAACTGTTCCAGGAACCAATATCAGTAACGAAAATCTTTTATTTGCTGTTCAATTTGATGATAGGTCCTCTTCTGTTGCAGTTATTGCCCTTGATACACAATATAGATGTAGACTTGCACTAACGGTAAATAGTGTAAAACATATTCGCGGTATGGACATTAGTGCTAATGCAGCAGGACATATTATTGTAGGAGTTTTTGGTAGATCGGGTAGAAAAAATGCTTTTCAAATGACTTGTAATCTAAATCAAGCTGATTGCGAAGAAATTACAGGTAGAGGTAAAGGTAAAACGGATGTGTTTGGCAGAATATATGACGGAAACCGTTATAGATTAAATAGCGACTCTACAAGAATGTATATTTCTGATGATGGGAATCTTTATGAATATGCAACAAGAAATGTTGGAGGACAAAATGTAATTTCATATGCCTGGGGTGAAAAAAAGGAGTGTCGTGCTAGCCGTAACTCAACTATAAACCAAATTACACAATTTGAGTTATCTAGCAATGACGATGATATTTTTTTTGTAGGAGGTAGCGGAAGAGAACTTGTAAGAGTACAATGGACTGCTGGGTACAACATTTGTACACGTATTACCGGTCTAGGAACCGCTAGTTCACTTTCAAACGCTGGTCAAGCTGCTGGAAATTTAGCTGCTGATAGCGTTAGAGTTACAAATGCACTAACTGCTATAAGTAAATCTGGTGGGAGAATTTTATTTAGTCATAATAGTTATGTTGATGAATTAACAGAAGCTAATTTTACATCTGCAAATAGAAATACAGCTTGGCAAATTCAATATGGTGGGCCAAAAATAACAAGACTAGACGGAGCAAAAGCAGCAATTATTGCCGTTTTAACAGATAGTACTTTAACTAGTGGTGCTAATTTTGGTTTTGGTCACTGGAACGCTGGCGAAGGTAGTCAGGGAAAAACCGGAAGCAGAGGTGGCAAATATTGCCATGGAAGTGGTACTTCTTGCAATTATTATGGAGGTTGGTCCGGCAATCATCCTGCTGGTCGAAGCAGAATATGTACTGGTAATTCTTGTTTAAATGTTGGAATTGGTCCAGAGGGTGCTGGTAACGCTATTCCTGTTGTTGAGAGATTAGGAGTGGAGTGGGGCACAGACTCTGAAGCATTTTCTCAGATTGCTCATGATTATTTTTTTGGTCCAGTTTCTCCTCATGACCCAAACTCTGACTGTCAGTTAAATTATGTAATTGTTATTGGTGATGGTGAGATGTCTGGTACAGGAACTGCTTCAACTAGTTTTCAAGGGCGTACGGCAGGCAGACTTACGAGAATGAGAGAGGAATTAGGAATTAAAACTTTGATGGTTGCTTATGGAGATGGAATAAAAGCTAGTGGTATGAATAGATTTAATGAATTAGCTTTAGTTGGTTCATGTGATGCAGCAGGGGGTGAAGATTGTGAACAAACTATTGTAGCCACTACACCTCTGGAACTTCAGACTGAGCTTCAGCAGAAAATTAGACAAATTTTAGCTGAGCGATTAGCATTTACCGCACCATCCATTACAGCAACCATTCAACAAGGGGGTTCATTATACCAAGCGCAATTTGCTTATGAACAATTTGGAGAGTGGAAAGGAACCATATTGAGGAAAACTTTAAATGCAGATGGAACAGTTGATCATGATCCTAACGCACCAGGAAACTGGGATGCAGCAGCTCGAGTAAGAACGCAAGCAGCTGGCGGGCCTACAGATCCTGGTACAGCTGATAGCAGAAATATATGGACACCCATTGCAGATCAAAGTTTAGATTATTTAGGAAATTGGGATAACGTTAATGAGGCTACTGCACCAATTTTAGAACCTGAGATGGAAAGACTAGGATATGTTCTTAGAAATTATCATTCTTCAACATCAAAATGTGGTGGAGATGATACCACAGATGATGAGCGAGATGGAATTCTACGTTTTTTAGCTGGTCAAGATTTTTTTGATTATGATGGAGATTGTGACACTACAGAATTAAGAAGCCATGTTCTTGGAGATATATATCATTCTCAATTAATTGAAATTGGCGCACCAGATGGAAATACCCAGTTTACTGATAATAACCAAGAAGCTTATTTTAGAACTATAAATAATTATCAAGCCTTTAAAGCTTCACAATCAAACAGAAGAAATATTTTATATGCAGGTTCTAACAGTGGATTACTCCATGCTTTTTCTGCTGAAACAGGAAATGAAGAATGGGCATTCTTACCACCCTTTTTAATTGGAAAATTACCTACATTAATTAACTCCAGACTTGATGGAGCAATTGATGGATTTAAGGGAGGTAGTAATGCAGTGTTTGGAGTAGACGGCTCTCCAGTTGTCCATGATGTGTTTATGAAAGGCTTAACTCCAGAGGGTGATGTCGAAGGTTCGGCAAGTTGGCATACCATATTATTCCAACCGTTTGGAAGAGGTGGATCTGGTTTTTCAGTATTAGATGTAACCACTCCACTAGTAAGAGATGGTTTAGGACCAATGCATATGTTCAGTGTATATAATGATTATATTAATAATGTTGTATATATCATGGACAACGAAGGAGAAGTTAGAGAATTAGAGTATTTTTCAAGCTCTGCAGAAATATCTGCTTCAGATGAAGCCCTAAAAGCGCAATCAAATTTTAATGAAGCTGTTACTGCTGATGAAGCCATCGACTCGGAGACGACTACTAATCAAGATGCAATTGCTGTATGTCAGTCTGATGCAGATGTGACTGGAGAATTTAAAACTGCTGGAACTGCTTCTTGTTATATAGGAAGAACTTTCACTTTTAGTGATATATCTTTTAATACCCCAAATAATCAATCCATACCTCAAAACATGATAAATGTTTCAGAAATGGTTGATGGTGAATTTTTGCCAGTAGAATTTTCAGATGCAAGAATGATCGATGGTCAATTTGTAATTACTTTTGATGAAGATAAAATTTATAATCCAGGTGGAAGTGTTAATGAAACAAGAGAAACAACAAATATATTTGTTCAAACCTCATGCACATCATCTTCTGGAATTGATCCTTTCTTTGACTATAGTAAATTAGGTGAGACTTGGTCAACACCAAGAATTGTAAGATTACCATCAGACATTGAAGCAGAGAGAGAAGACCCAGCAAATGATAAATATGTTGCAATTATGGGTGCAGGGATGGCTAATAATAATTTATGTGCGGGCTCTGCTTTGTTTATGGTTGAATTAGATAACATGGATGAGCCAGGAAAACTTTACGGTGGAGATCAAAACGGTGGACCAATTACAATTGTTGATACATCGCCAGCAGGTGTGGCTCTTGGAAATGATATAATTGAAACCCCTAACGGTAGTGATATTAATAATGCGGTTCCAACTTCTCCACTTGTGATCACCCCTGATACAGGATTTGGAATTCCTTGGCGTGGGGCAATGGTTTATATTAATGATAGAGAAGGAAAAATTACTAAAATAAATTTAACAGACTCTACAAAAAATGATGCTAAATTATTTGATCAAACAACATTATTTAGATTAAAAGCTAATACTACCAATAAACGATATACTTTTTTCTCAATGGATGCAGGAGTAGGAGTTACTACAAAAGATTTTTGGTTGTTTGGTGGTACTGGAGACTTTAATAAACTTGGAGATATAAATAGAAATATGGATAATATTTTATATGGGATTAGAGATTTTGATTATCCTTATTTTAAACATTTAAATGGAGTTACTATTCCTTCATTTAATGATCAAGCTTTTACATCCACAGCTCATCAAGGAGCTGATAACGCTAAATCGATTGATGATGCAACTGTTTGCTCAGATGTTACAGGAGATACTGATGGTGCTCTTTGCCCAGACTCTGCAGAAAGTGCCTGGGTAATCCATTTAGATACACCAGGCGATAATAATTCACACAGAAAAGCATCTGCCCCACCAACTTTATTTAAAGGACAAGTGTATTTTCCAGTTTATGAACCGCCTCCAGGATCTAATCGATGTAATATTGGAAATGCATATATTTGTGTAGCAGATGATGAATGCGGAACAAATAATTCACATAAACTTGTTAAAGGTGCAGAAGCTAACGGAAGTAACTGTACATTCATTAGAGAAGGAGTTTTATCTGAATTAGTAATATTTGGTGACAAACTTTACGCAAACGTTGCAGGACCTAGTGAAGACAGTGATACTTTATATTCTGTTATAGCTGTTCCTGGAGAGGTTTTATCAAATACAGGTGGTTGGAGAGATACAGGATATTAATTAAAGTTATAACACTCTCTCACAAGTGACTTTAAGAAGCTGAAAACAACGCAAAATAGGAATATATAACCCAAACAAACATATCAAGCATGGTTATAAATATAATTGCTAAACCAACAATTGAGTCCTGTTTTATTTTTTTTCTCCATTTGATTGGAAAAAAATTTAAAGAATACGCATAAACTAAAATGAATATATTTAATGATGCAATAATAATGTTGATAAATAAAAAAGTATTCATTTAGTTAATCAAACCTTTCAGCTTGTTCTTTAATTTGTCTTTTACTTTATCCTCTATTTGCTTGATATCTAAATTTTTAACAGCATCTAATAAATTATTACTCATTATTTTTTCTCGCACATCAACCACCATGTCTTTAAATACTTTTTTTAAAATATCTTTGTAGTTTTTACTATCCTTAGTATTACCAATATCTTTAAAATTCATATCATTAATTGAAAAAGTTTTTTCAAAATCAAAATCAGAAGATAATACGGCTAAATTAATATTTTTAGCATCTAGATTTTTAATATTAAAGTATTTGCTCGATTGAGAGTCGGTATTTTTAAATTCCAGATCTTGTTGAAGATTTCTTAGATTGTCTGAAGTAATTCTGTCAGAAAATTTAAAATAATAATTTAAATTTATATTGTTTAATTGAACATCGTTAATCAATATATCATTAGAAAAAATTGAAAATGTATCTAAATTTACTTTAACAAAATCTACTTCTGCTAAATTACCGTCAAACTTTTTGTTGAGTATCTTAATGTTATTTGCACGAGCTTCACCACTTAAATAATCAATACTTAATTTTTTAATTGATACTTTTCTATTTAATGAGCTTGAAATATTATCTTCTAATATATTTTTAATTAATCTGTCTCCTATAAATTCAACCAATATATAAAAAGATAAAGTGAATATGATTATTATTGAAAGAAATTTTTTCATATGCACTGATCTATATTAATTTTAAAAATAATTCTAATGGTTAATCGATCACTCTGGGTTATATTTTTAATTCAAAAATAATCTTATCTGTTCATTAAAAATGAGAAAAACTAAGTTTCCTATAATTAAATAGGGACCAAAAGGTATTTGAGACGAAAGATTTTTTTTATTTTTAATTATATCTGGGACAACACTTAAAAGTGCAATGACGGATGAAAAAAATATTACAAAAGGAATTGAAGCCCATCCAAACCAAAAACCAATTACAGAAAGTAATTTAGCATCACCCAAACCCATTCCTTCTTTGTTTCTTAATTTCTTATAAGTAAAAATTATTAACCAAATGATTATGTAACCAAACAAACCACCTATTAAAGAGTTAACTAAATTTGGAAACAGAGTGGTATTTAAATTTGGATCAAATGATTTTAATAAACCAATTATCATAAGAGGGTACGTTAGCTCATTTGGAATTATGAAATGTTTTAAATCAATAAAAAAAATAATCACAAAACAGATGCTTAAAATAAAAAAAAGAAGAGTAGTTAATGAAACTCCAAAGAAATGAAAAATTACTACAAAATTTATTGCTGATATTAATTCTACTAAAAAATATTTAATATTAATTTTAGCTGAACAACCTCTACATTTTGCTTTTAAAAACAAATATGAAAATAATGGAATGTTATCGTGCCATTTAATTAGGGTTTTACAGGATGGACAGTGGGATCTTCCTGTTACAACACTTATATCGTCAGGAATTCTATGGATACAAACGTTACTAAAGCTACCCCATATACTTCCAAAGATGAATGCTATAAGATATAACATAACTTATAATTTAATTTTGGAGGACAGTTCTATGAAACCATCAATGCAATATTGTACAAGCATCATTGCGTCTGTAAGGTGTAAGTAGAAGTTAGGACTATGAATAATGAGTTCCATCAGTCTCAAAACTATCAAAAATTTAATGAATATCAATTTATAAATAATATGTTCTTTGGTGCTAAAAAAACAGAAACAGTAAAAGTCGACAATACAAGCGTTAAAGACTTAGAATTAGTTACAAAAATGAGCCAGGAGTTTGCTAAAACTCTTGATTTAAAAGAAACACTACAAACTTCATTAGAGGTAATTATTAAAAGAATTAATGCTCAAGCTGCTAACATTTTTTTAATAGATAATGATAAGCAAAACTTTCAATGTATTGCATCAAAACACCAAGCATATCTAGAAGATTTTGAAATTCCAATTACTCAAGGTGTCATGGGAAAAGCAGCACTCATGAAACAATGTATAAGAGTTGGAGATGTTAGAAAGGATGTAAGAGAAATTGCAGAATTTTATTTTGATTTAGATAATAAAACAAATTTTACAACTTATTCTGTTTTATGCTCACCATTAATTGTTTCAGATGAATGTATTGGTGTTATTCATTGTTTAAATAAAAAAACAGACAACAAACTTTTTGAGGAAGGCGATAGAAAACTTTTAGAAACTTTATCTGGTCCTGCTGCATTAGCAATTAGAAATGCTAAGATGGCAAAAGATTTGATTGATAAAAATAGAATAGAAAAAGAAATAGAAATTGTTGGTGAGATTCAAAAAACATTACTATCTCAAAACATTAAAGAAAATTTTCCTATTGCCGGAATAAATATTCCTGCCAAAGTTGTTTCTGGAGACTTTTATAATTTTTCAGAATTATCTAATGGAGTTTATGGATTTGGAGTTGCAGATGTTTCAGGTAAAGGAATTAAATCTTCATTACTAATGTCTAAAGCATCTAGTCTTTATAGATGTTTAAGTAAAACAAACTTTTCTGCAGCAGGTCTATTAGATATTTTAAATACAGAAATTTGTGAAACTACTTCAAGAGGAATGTTTGTGACAATGCTGGTTGGAATTTATGATAGTAACAAAAAAGAATTAACTTTATCAAACGCTGGTCATGAACCTCCGTTAATTTATTCTAAAGATGGAAACTTTTCTAATTTCGAAGAAGCAGGACCTCCTTTAGGCATTGCTCCTAAGTTTAAATTTAAAGAAACTAAAATTAATTTTTCAAACAGCTCAATGTATATTTTTACTGATGGTATTACTGAAATAAGAGATGCTAAAGGAAATATGTTAGAGGCAGAAGGATTTAAAGATTATATAAAAAAGTATCAACAAATTCCAAACCATGAAAGATTAAACAAGATTATTGAAGATATAATTAAATCTGGTCGAATACAAAAGGATGATTTAACAATTGTAACGGTTGATGGTTAATAATTATGGATAGATGTTTTTATTTACACTCCTTAAGATAGAGTAAAAATGTTTGAGGGATAGTTTCCAGTTAATAAGAGTAATTACTCCCAGTTTCATGTAATAATTCTAATTTTGGGTCAAATATCTGATAATTTGCTATAAATCCTTTAATCGTACTCAAAACTCTAATTTAGAGCGAAACCTCTCATAATTTCCTATAAATCCTATCCGGGTAGTCAAATCTCTTATTTAGAGTGAAATCTCTCATAATTTGCCACAAATCAGATTTAATTAGTTAATTTGAGTTTAGCCACCATATTTAGGCTTTAACCATAATATAAATTGTATCAAAATTTAATATTGTTATCCTTAATATTCGACAATTGATGGATCAATGTTAAAATTTATATATATTATCCTAAAGGAATGAGCGATGTAAGGCTGATTGAGTTTTTGTTAATATTCATATTTATCTCTAACACACAGGATAAAAAATATAAATTATCTCTAACACATAGGACAAAAATTAAAATTATCTCTAACACAAATCAATAAATTTATTGAAAATATAAAAAATGTTGATTTTATTGACTTTTTTAAAAATATGATAATATTAATTACTATAACACAAAATAAATACAGCTCTAACACATTTTATGTTTTATATTCATAATACTAAAAACGTTGATTTTACTTACTTTTTTAAAAAAGAATATTATGTTAATTTTCTAACACAAAATGAAATAATTTTTTTTTTTTTAAATGTGTTAGAATAAAATTTTTGTGTTAGAGAAAAAAAATAATTTTTTTTTTTTATAAATTAGAATAATTCTAAAATTTGTAAAAAATATATTAGAATCTTTCTAAAGTAAAATAAAAATATATTAGAATCTTTCTAAAGAGAAAAAAAATAGTTTGGAATATTTCTAATGTAGGAAAAAAAAATATATTAGAATAATTCTAAACAAAAAAAATTAAAAAAATTATAACACAAATAATTTTTTCTCTCACACAAAAAAAAATTTCTCTCACACAAAAAACAATTAAAAGTTGTTTTAATAAAAAATAGCTATTTTACTTATTTTTTAAAAACTGAAAAAAATATTAAATTTCTAACACAATAAAAAAATATGAAATTATGATAAATGTGTTAGAGAAAAGATTATTTAAAAAAAATCTCTAAAATACAATTTTTTTCAATAATTTTAATAAACTGTTGATTTGATTGAATATTTTATAGTTCCTTATTAAATTCAACCCATTTTGAACATAATAATTATAATCATGTGTTAGAATATTATTAAATTTGTGTTAGAGAATCGAATAACAATTAAAATATTAATTTTTATTTATTAGTTTTATGGACGAAGATAATAAAGACAAATTTGATTATAAAGAGGAAGACACTTTAAAGAGTGATCAGGAAAGCCAATCTGAAAACGATTCAACTGAGACTTTAAATCCTCAAGAAACTGATAATAATGAATCAGAAAAATCCAATGAAAATGATAATTTAACTGAAAATTCAGTAACTATACAATCTCAAGATGAATCTATTGATCAAAATGTAAGCGCATCAAATACTAATAATGAGGAAGACACTTTAAAGAGTGATCAGGAAAGCCAATCTGAAAACGATTCAACTGAGACTTTAAATCCTCAAGAAACTGATAATAATGAATCAGAAAAATCCAATGAAAATGATAATTTAACTGAAAATTCAGTAACTATACAATCTCAAGATGAATCTATTGATCAAAATGTAAGCGCATCAAATACTAATAATGAGGAACAAAAAAAAGAGCATGAGGTAATTCATAAAAAAGATGGAAGACTACATATATATGTAAGGCAAGATAAATATAAAGGTGAACTTAAATCAAGAAACTGGGTGGGTAGACTTTATATTGATGGTAAACAAAAAATTTCATCTTCTGGAACAACAAATTTAGACGATGCAATACCAATTTTGGAAAAATGGTTTGATGATGTTCATGAAGAAAGTAAAAAATTAAAAATTGAAGAAAATATTAAGCCAGAAGAGGGTGAATCTTCACAAATTGATATTTCAACAACCAATCAAAGTAATAATGAAGCACAACCACAAACTTCAAGTGTTCCATTAAATGAAAACTCAGAAATATCTACCCAAGATCAGGTAAAAAGTAAATTATCAAATATTTTTGGAAAAATTAAAGAAATTAAAATTAAAAAACCAGATTTTGCTAAAAATATAAAAAAACCGTCTTTTAATAATTCTAAAGTCGGGAATTATAAATCAAAAATACAAAATTTTTTCAAATCCAAATTAGGTAAATCTAGTGTTCAAGGTGAAGAAATAATTGGTATAGAGCTAGCAAATAAAGAAATAAGAATAGTTCAAGTTTCTAGTAACAAAGCTAATCAATGGGTGTTAGAAAAATTACATATTCATCCAGTTGACATTACAGATGATAGTACCCCAATTGATAATGCTGATAAATTTTCAGAAGAATTAGTATTAGCAATTCAAAAATACAAAATAACTTCACCAAATGCAGCAATTGCTATTCCAGTAACTAGTGCAATCATAAGAGTAGTCACTGCACCTTTAATGAAAGAAGATGAATTAAATAAAGCAATCGAAACTAATTCATTGTGGGAGAACCTAGTTCAACTAACAGATAGTTTGGAAGATTATTCTATTTTTCATCAAGTCATAAATAGAAATGAAAAAGAAAATACAATGGATATTTTATTCGTTGCATCAAAATTAACTGATATAAATAGTTATACTTCAATAATTAAAAATGCAGGTTTAAATCCTGTAATCATAGATGTTAAATGTTTTGCTTTAAAGTCAGCAGTTGATCAAGTTAATCAAATAACAAATAAAACTGAAGATGCGAATTTAACGGCTGTTTTAGAATTTGGATTAGATGAAAATTATTTAATGATCCTCTATGATAATAACCCAATAATAACTGATATTTTTATCAGAGGGCAAGATAGAAAAATTTTACAAGATTCTCAAGATACTGAAGAAAAAGAGGGATTAGTTAGAAGATATGTTACTCAAGTTAAGCAAGCAATTCAAGATTTTGAGACTAAATATGAAAAGAGAATTCGAAACATAAAAGTTGTTTCAGATATCAAAAATGTAGACGAATATTTAGGAAGTTTTAGAAAAATTTTAATGAATGTTGGATTTAACACTTTTGATCCCACAGAAGGATTAAAAATTCCAAGTCAGTATCAACAAATTTTAGATCATAAGTTAAATAGATCTTATTTATCTACTTCTGTTGGCTTAGCCTTTAGAAAACTTGATGTCTTTGGTTATTATAAATTTGTTACTGCAGTTAAAAACATAAATCTTCTTCCAGATAGATCAAATGTAATGAAGCAAAAGAAGATGAAAGCAATTTCAGGTTTTGCATTTAAAGGTATTACTGCTGCTGTAGTTGCAATTTATGTGGTATTATTTGGTTTATCTTTTTGGAATATTACTTCCTATAATAATAAATTAAAACAATATGAAACTGTAAAAATAGATCATGCTAAAATTATTAAACAGAAAAAAATAGTTTCAAAAGAACTTAATGTAATTAATACGTCTTTAAAATTAAGTAGAACACTTAAATCGAATAAAGAATTAACTTATAGAATTTTAGCTCAAGTAGCCTCAAGTGTTCCAAACCGTGTAAAATTTGATCAAGTTGAATTTAATGGATCTAGAAGATTAACTATTCAAGGAATAGCCGCAAGTGATCAAGATATTTTGAAATTTATAGAAAATTTAGGAAATCAAAAATTGGTTGAGCAAGCATCTTTATCATCAATGCGATTACCAAAATCTACAGCAGGTGGTGCTACAATGAAAGGTTTTAGAGTGTTTGTAAAAATTAAAACAGGTAAAATATAGCAATGGATATAGATTTAAAAAATATTAACATGTCTGACATCAAGGATCAGATTACAAAATTAGCTGATAAAAAAACTCTTATAAAAATAGGAATAATCTCTGGTGCAATTGTTTTTTTCTTAATAATTTATTACGCAATTTTAAATCCAATGGTTGAGTCTAGAAAAGCTAAATTGGACGACATGAATTTAAAAATACAAGAGACTGCAAAATTTACTTCTGAAATTTATTCAATGAGAGCAAGAATTAAAAAACTTAAGCCTGATTATGAAAAATACTCTAGCTTGTTTCATTCTAAAGCTGAAGTAGAGGGTCTTTATCAAACATTAAGTGAATATGCAGGACAAAATGATCTAGTAATCACTAGAATTGAAAAAAAGGTAATTCAAGAAGTATTAAAAGCACAAGCCTTAGCCCAAGCAGACGGAAAAAAAACGAAAAAAAAGAAAAACAACCAAGTTAAAAATGTTGCAAATATTGCCTATTATTTGATCCCTGTTGATTTTGAAATTGATGGTAATTTTATTGGTTACATTAAATTTAAAAGAGCTCTATCGCTTTCTAACAAAATGTTAAACTTTGACAAAGAGTCTATTCAGGTGGTAAAAGGGAATGCAACTGGAGCGATAAAAGTAAAAGGTACGTTAACAATAGTGGGGTTACCAAATGAATTTTTTTAAAATAATCATTATTTCAGTATTCTTTATGTTGCTATCAAAAGTTTCCATGGCTGATAGTCATGATAAAGAGCAAAACATTATTGATAAAGCTAAAGAGATAAATAAAAAGATCAAAGAAAAACAGGCAAATTCACAATCAAATATTTCATCAGAGATTAATGATGAAGAACCTCTTCCATTAAACGATCCTTTTGCTGGAGATAGTTCATTAACTGGTGGTAATACAATTGTATCAAGTAATCCAGAAGAGGCACAAAATGAAATGAGCTTATATAAGTTTAAATTAGTTGGGATAATGACCTCTGCAAATGATGATGGGTTCGTATCTCTAATTAATTCAAGTGGAAATATAATTACTTTAGCTAAGTTTGAAGAATTAAGTCCTGGAGTAAAATTAGTTGGACTTAACAATAGAGAAGCAGTTTTTGAAAAAAATGAAAACTCTCTTTTAGTGATAAATTTTAATAATAAAATTACAGAAAGAACAAAATAATTATGAAATTTAAAAACAAAATATCATTTTTAATTTTACCCTTCTTATTTATTTTTTTAACAGGTTGTGCTGAAAAATTTGCTAAAAACACCGGTTCTTTTAAACACGACACCCCACTAATAAAAACTGATATCAAGAAAACTGGAAGACAAGAGGTTGACAAAAGTGTAGAAATGGGACCAACTCCTGCTGAAGGTGATGTCGTTAAGCTTAAAAAAAGAAAACAAATATCATCTGTTAAAGAGAGAAATTATTTATTAATTTCGGAAGATTTCAAATCTTTAAAACAAAATGTTTCTTTTAAATTTCAAGCTTTAGATTTTAAAGAAGCAATGAAATTAATGTCTGAAGTTGGTCAAATTAATATTTTAGTAGGTGACGATGTGGCAGGATCAATAAGTGCAGAGTTAGATAATGTTCCATGGGATAAAGCATTTAATGCATTATTAGATTTAAAAAATTATGCAGCAGATATAGATGTAGCAAGTAATATTATTAGAGTTTCAACTCCTGCTAATCTAACGTCACAAGAAGGTTATAAATCAGCGAGAGCTTCAGCAGTTAAGAAAAAAGTTGAATTAGAAGATTCAGTAGAACCAATTATTTCAGAAATTTTTAGACTTTATTATATAACCCCATCAGAAGCTAAAGCCACAATCACAGAATTATTTACATCTGTTGGAACGAATGGGAATTTTATACCAATACAAGTAACGGAAGAAGCAACCACAAGATCAATTATTGTTAGAGGTAAAGAGAAAGATTTAGATATCGTTGATAAAGTTATTCGAGAAATTGATAAAAGAACAAAACAAGTTTTAATAGAAGCTTTTATAGTCGAAGCAACCTCAACATTTGAGCAAAGTTTAGGAAAAAGACTTGGGGCTGCTTACACAAGAAAAAGTTTAAGAATGGGTGGTACACAAGGAGGTAGTAGTGTAGGAGCTGCATCAGGATCAGGGGCTGCATTATCTGATTCAACAGGTGCTTTTACAAGCGGTGCTGGAACAGATAATTTAGTAAACTTTGGGTCTGCTGCTGCAACAAGTGGAATTGGAATATTGAAAAAAACAGGTTCAGCTGTTTTAAAACTTGAACTTGATTTTTTAGAAGCTCAAGGCTTATCAAAAACAGTATCTAATCCGAAATTATTTACATTAGATAATCAACAAGCAAGTATTAATCAGGGTGAAACAATTTATATTGATGGTGGAGATGGAGAAGACAAACCAGTTGATGCATCATTAAAACTGATAGTAACTCCCAATATCATAGGTGATGGAAACGTTATGCTTTCAATTCAAGTAAACAATGATACTCCAAATAGATCAAGTGCAGCATCAGTAGGTGTAAATAAAATGGAGATAAATACAAAATTATTAGTAGCTGATGGAGATATAGTTGTAATTGGTGGTATTAAAAAAAATAACGTAGCGAATAATAGACAAGGTGTTCCAGGAACGTCAAAAGTACCAATTCTAGGGAAAGTACTGAGTGGAAAATCAAATTCTGATACAATGAACGAGTTATTGGTATTTATCGCTCCAAGAATTTTATAATGTTTAAAATAAGTAGAGAGAGTGAAATTAATTTAGTTAATGTCTTAATTGATAATGACATTATTTCTGGAAAAGATTTAATAGATATTAAAAAAGTAAGCACTGAAAACAATAAATCTCAAATTGATGCAATATTTGAATTAAAGCTTACTGATGAAAAAAAAATAATTGATTTATTAATTAAAGAACAAAATTTAGAAATAATTGATCTAAAGTCAGTTGAAATTACTGAAGAAGTAAAAACAGTTTTACCATCAAACTATATTAAGATGAATTTTGTAGCACCATTTAAAATTGATGGAAAAACTTTACACATGGCAATCCCAGATAGTTCAAAATTGGGATTGATGCGAAATTTAAAAGCTATTACAAAAAAAAACATAGAACTTCATGCTGCAAAAATAGGTGATATTTCTCAATATATCGAGAGATTATCAAGTGAAACAGATGAAGTAACTATTGCGTCAATTCGAAATGAGAATAGGAGAAAAACAAAAACTTTTGAAACAGATTTAGGAGATGCAGGGGAAGTTTTAGACAATAAACCAGAAGAAGATATTGAAGCAATTGAAAATGAGTCAGAGGTAATAAAATTTAGTACAGCGGTGGTAGCAGATGCAATTAAAATGGGTGTTAGTGATATTCATATAGAGCCTTACAGATTTAGTTCAAGAGTAAGATATCGATTAGACGGTATGCTTCAAGAACAAGAATCTTATAGACAGTTTCTGCATGACAATTACGGGGCAGTAGTTACTCGATTTAAAATTATGGGTAAATTAGATATTGCAGAAAGAAGATTACCACAAGATGGAGCTATTAATTTTAAAATTGGTAATAAAGTAGTTGATTTACGTTTATCAATTTTACCTACTGCAAATAATGAGAGAATTGTTATGCGTATTCTTAACAAAGATGCAGGAGATATTACTCTTGAACAATTAAATTTTGAAAAGCAAGATTTAGAAAGTTTAAGAAAAGGAATTCACAGTAGTCAGGGATTAATTTTGGTAACTGGACCTACAGGATCTGGGAAATCAACAACGTTATATAGTATTTTAAAAGAAGTAAGTCAGCCCCATTTAAATATTTTAACAGCTGAAGATCCTGTAGAATATGAATTAGATGGTGTAGGACAAGTACAAATTAAAGATGATATTGGTTTTACTTTTGCTAAAGCCTTAAGATCTTTTTTAAGACAAGACCCTGAAATTATTCTAGTTGGTGAGATGAGGGATAAAGAAACAGTTGATATCGGATTAAAGGCTGCTCTTACAGGTCACTTAGTATTTAGCACGTTACACACTAATGATGCTCCAAGTACTATTACTAGATTACAAAACATGGGGACACCTGATTATTTAATAAGTGCTGCCTGCCAACTTGTTGTAGCTCAAAGACTAGCTAGAAAAAATTGTAAAGATTGTAGAGTGCCTGATGATGACGTTAATCCTAAAGTTCTTAAAGATATGGGTTTTACTGATGAAGACGCTTCAAAAGTAAAAGCTATCAAAGGTAAAGGTTGTGCAAAATGTAGTGACACCGGATACAAAGGTCGACAAGGTATTTATGAAATCTTAGTGGTCTCAAAACCAATTAAAGAAGCTATTTTAAAACAAGCAACCACTCCTGAGTTAAGAGAAATAGCAATTAAGGAAGGGTTTAGAACGATGCAAGATATGGGTAGAAGAATGATTGCATCTGGTGAGCTTAATTTTAGAGAGTATGAGAGAATTCTTTCAGGCGAATAAAAATGGAAGCTTTTACTTATAAAGGAATATCCGAAGGTAAATATGTAGAAGGAGATATTGAGGCAATCAACCTTGATGAAGCTTCTCATTTATTAAAAGAAAAAAAAATAATAATTACCAATATAATTAGGTCTAAGAAAAAAAAAGGTGAAGCAAAAAAAAAATCAGGTGGCTCCTCTCTTTTTGGTAAAAAAAAAGTTAAAGTAGAAGAAATTCTTATATTCTCAAAGCAATTTGCAACCATGGTTAAGGCGGGCTTACCTATTTTGCAGGTTTTAATAATGTTAAGAGATCAATTAGAAAGTCCTGCTCTTAAAGACATTATAGAAGATATTAGAAAAAGTTTAGAAGGGGGTGTGAACTTATCAAAATGTTTTGAAAAATATCCACAATATTTTGATAATATTTATGTCAACTTGATTAAAGCTGGTGAAGCAAGTGGTAAGCTAGATGTATTTTTACTTAAAATAGTAGATTCACTAGAGAAAAAAGAAAAGATTAAGAAAAAAATTAAGGGAGCTTTAATGTATCCAGCGATCATGTTTACAGTAGCGATTACTGTAAGTGCTTTTATGTTGATTAAAGTAGTTCCAGTATTTGCAAAAATGTACGATGGAATGGGCTTAGAATTACCTGCTGCAACAGCAACCATCATGGCAATGAGTGATTTTTTAAGTGGTACAGGCGGAAAAGTAATTCTGTTTGGTGGAATAGGTGGATATTTCGGGTTTAATTTTATTGTAAAAAGAAATGCTGCAATTCGTTTTAGATGGCATAAACAAATTTTAAAACTACCCATTTTTGGAGATATGATCTTAAAATCTCTACTGGCAAGAATTGCTTTGATTTTGGGTAATTTAAGTGCAGCTGGTGTAAATTTATTAGAGAGTTTAGAAATTGCAAAATCAGTTAGTAATAATGATGTGATAACGGATGCACTAGAGAGTGTAAAAAAAGGTGTGTTCTCTGGTGATACCTTAACAAAACTTTTTTTAAAAGAACCACTCTTCCCACCAACTTTTAGTCAATTAATTTCTGTTGGGGAACAAACAGGTCAATTAGATGAAATGTTTAATTCAGTATCTGCTTATTATGAAGAAGAATTTGATACTACAGTCGATAACATGTCTGCTTTAATTGAACCTATCATGATTGTTTTCATGGGCGTAATGATTGGTGGCTTAATGATAGCTATGTACTCACCAATATTTAACGTGGGTGCTTTAATTAATTAATTTTTTAATTTTTTGGTTAAAACTAAATTATTAATCCAGGGCTCTTTTCCTGGTTCAAAATTTATTGAATCCATAATTTGTTGAATAAAAAATGTTCCTAGTCCACCTGGTTTAATATCATCAATCGCTCTATGCTTAACTTTGTTTTTTTCTACTGGTTTACCTTTATCAAAGAAAGAAATCTCTAGAACATCATCACTACAAGATATTCTTACAACCATTTTATCTTGAGTGTCAGGCATATCTTTATATGCATGTTTAACTATATTTTGTGCAGCTTCAGCAATTGCTAAAACTAACTCTTCTCTTAACTCTTCATCAATTTTAAATTTTTCAAAAACATCTCTAGAAAAAGCTCTGACATCTTTCAAACTTGCTGAGCTAACTAAAAAATCTTTTTTCTCTGATTGATTAAAGTTTTCTAAACTCATAATTAATTTATTCCAAATTTAAAATTTGTTCTAACTTTGCCATCATGATTACTTTTAAAACAGATTTACTCACATCTTTAATGACAAGCTTGGTTCCCTTTTCAAGGGCTTTTTGATGACTTTCTATTAAAACCGAAATACCAGAAGAGTCCATGTATTGAACGTTACTTAGATTTAAAGCAACATTTTTACCAGAGTCGATAACAGGAAAGATAACTCCTTTAACTTCATCCGTTTTATCCATATCTATTTCACCATCTAAAAATATGGTACTTATATTGTTTTCTTCTGTAATTTTATATGTCATAGAAACTTTCTTGCCATTGCTAGAACTTTTTCAACAGGTTGGCTAACCTCTTTAAGTTCAACTTTAGTATTTTTTTCTCGAGCTCTTTGATTGCTTTCTATAATTATCGATATACCAGAAGAGTCCATGTAGAGTACATCTTTTAAATTTAAATGAACTTCTTTTCCAGCATCAATTAAAGGAAAAACAATTTCTCTTACCTCATCTGCAACATCCATATCTATTTCTCCAGTAAGAAAAACAGTACTTACATTTTCATTATCTGTAACTTTATATTTCATAGTTTTTAACATATATACTTAAAATATTAATCTAGTCAAAAAAATACCCAATATGAACATAGATGATCGTTATTGTACTATAATAGCTGTATTTTTAGTTTACTTCATCAAAAATTATTATAAATTTTCATTAGAAAAAATAATTAACTAATTAAAGAGGAACTTATGAAAAATAATAAAGGTTTTACACTTATTGAATTGCTAGTTGTTGTAGCAATTATAGGTATTTTAGCAGCTGTTGGGGTTGTTGCTTACAACGGTTACACTAAGAGTGCGAAAATTAACGCATCTAAATCTAATCACGCTTCAGTAGTGAAGTATTTAGCAGCCGAGATTCAAAAATGTAATATGCAAACAGAAACTACTGCTATGAGTGAAAATTTAACATGCGCAACTGACATGGGTTCTGCTGCAACTATTATTGCTAAGGCTCAAACTGCGTTAGCTGATTTTAAAAATCCATTTGTAACTGGTGCAGGAGTACTTGTTGGTACTGCAGCTAGTGCTGCTAAAGGTGTTACAAATTTGGCAGCAGATACAGATGATGATACAATCGTAGTTACAACTAGATTTGAAGATGACGATACAGATGATGATACAGTTGAGGTTATTTCAAACGAAGTTGAGATTGAGTAAAAAATCATTTACTAAAATTAAATCTAAAAGCTCACCAGGTTTTTCCCTGGTTGAGCTTTTAGTTGTGGTAGCAATAATTGGTACTTTAGCTTCTGTAGGAGTTATTAGTTACAGTGGATATGTTTCAGGCACTAAAGAAAAATCTGCAAAAAATGTGATGCTACAAATATCACTAGCTCAAACAGAAGAATATTCAAATAGTGGAAGTTATTACACGCAGGATAATGATAGCTGCACACCTTCCTCATCAACATCAAATGATATAGAGACAATTTTATTTGGTGGAGGAGATCAAATTGGTAAAGATATGGGTTATGAAATTTGTGTTGCAAGCATAGGTTCTTCAAATTTTAATATAATTGCTGAAGAAATTAAAGATACAGATTCTTGTCAATTAATCCTTAGTCGTAATGGCAATTTTACTAGAGGCGAA
>Ga0209307_1000635_pt1 | contig 23502 bp, 24 predicted proteins | sample COGITO_mtgs_1105_FD_185519 | JGI IMG/M metagenome (GOLD analysis project Ga0209307, IMG submission 185519) | Pelagic marine microbial communities from North Sea - COGITO_mtgs_110530 (SPAdes) (version 2) | ecosystem: Environmental > Aquatic > Marine > Epipelagic ... | reverse complement strand
TCCTCTTCACTTAATTCAGGTATTTCAAGTCCTCTTAAATAGGTTAAACTAACTTTTATAGATGAGTGCCCCATTGCTTTTTGTAGCTTAGTTATACTTGCTGTTCTTTTAAAGATTTCTAAGGCTCCTGTATGCCTAAATGAATAAATGGTAATGTGTTTGTCAATATAAGGACTGAACCTCTTAAAACGCCTCCAAAGAAGAGAGAAGTAGCCCTTATTGTAAGGTTGCAATGTATTGGAGAATATGTTGTTTTGATTACATCTTCTTTTAAGTACTTCTCTAATGTAAGTGGGAACAGGTACAATTCTATTCCGCTTTGATTTTACTTTACTTCCTGTAAGATTAATGTAAGATAAGTCATCACTAAAGTTCTCCCATTTCAATAAGCGTATCTCTTTATGTGGACGTAATAAACAACCATAAGTTAAAAGACAACAGAGATATAGGTTTGGATTAAATTCTTTGACCCTATTAAGCAATTCATTTATATCTTTTATTGGACTATGTAAAACCTCCTCCTGTTTACGTGTTTTAAGCCTTGATAATTCTATTGGAAAGTTATTAGTATGCAGGTAGTTTACAAGCACGTTTATATGCCTTCTAATGGAGTTATAGCTTGTATTATTGTTATAGCGTAAAGGAATAGAGTCAATAAACGATGAGGTTATCCTCCCCTTTTTAACCAACTCTTGTCTTAAAATACCTGCATAACTATTTAATGCTTTACGATAAACATCAGAAAGTGGTTCATTCAGTTTCTTCTCAATTAAATTATCAAAGAATTCAACAGAAGATTTGGGTTTGGATAAAGAGTAATTATTAAGAACAATAAACTCATAAACTTGCTTAGCAAGGGTTGAGGTTGCAGAGTAACGTTGTTTAGCAGGATATGAATTAGGATTCAAAGAAGACCCAATTAAACGACCACTAAATAGTCGATACCTTTTGTTGTTAAGTTTGAAGTCAACGTAATATTTACCGTCTTTGCGTTTGCAGACTTTGGGATAGGAAAGGCTATTATTTGGCACTTATATGGCAATTTAGTTAAACATCAATGTTCAACTTAACTGTAAGTGTTTGTAAATCATTGGTTAGTAGCTTTCGAAGAAAGCAAGTAGCGCTTGACTGGCAGTCAAGAGGTCGTGGGTTCGAATCCCATCTTCTCCACCCTAATAATGAAGTACTTACGTTAAAATGTAGGTGCTTTTTTCTTTTATAGGGTAATAAAAAATATTTTCCTTTAAGGACAAGTTCCCCATATTGGGTTATAGTTTACAGGCATTAAGGTAAATGCAGAGAAGTTTATGGGTTTTGTACTGATGTTAATCACACACCAATTAGACAAGTTTTGATTAAAAGTTATTGCATCGTCAAGCATACCGTCCATATTTTCTACCCTTGAAGTATCCCAGTCTCCAATATCCTGGTTGAATGACATAGCTTCTTGAAACATCCATTCCATATTTTCTACCCTTGAAGTATCCCAGTCTCCAATATCCTGGTTGAAATTCTCATTGTAAGAAAACATAAAGCTCATATCAGTAACATTAGAAGTATTCCATCCTCCTATATCATGATTAACCATAGAATAATAAAACATTGAGCTCATATCAGTAACATTAGAAGTGTCCCAGGCACCAATATTTTGGTTAAATACATAAGCTTCCATAAACATCTGACGCATATTAATGACATTAGATGTGTTCCAACCGCTAATATTTTGATTAAATACTGAAGCTTTCGCAAACATATATCCCATATCAGTAACATTAGAAGTATCCCAATCTCCAATATGCTGATTAAATTTAGATCCTAAAAACATATTTCTCATATTAATAACACTTGATGTTTCCCAATTCCCAATATCTTGATTGAATGATTTAGAAAAAGAAAACATATCTTTCATAGAAATTACATTTCTAACATCCCATTTACTAATATCTTGATTAAACGAACTTCCATTCCTACTCATAGCCACCAGATAATCCTCAAAACTATCATAATCCTCCTGGTTAGCTTTAGCTCCAAACATATATGAAGTGTCAGTTACGTTAGAAGTATCCCATTTGGAAATGTCTTGGTTAAACGAGGTGTTATTAACAAATAAAGAATTCATATTAGTTACGTTCGATGTGCATAGTCTTGTAAGATCATCACCATTAGCAACCTTTTCTCGAAGTATTGTCTCGTCAACAACAAGATAAGAAACATCATTCAATTCGAAGATTAACCCAATTTCAGTTCCATAGCAGCCGACTGTATACTGATTTTCTAAAAGATAGATAGGAATAATCTCTTCATTGATATCTCTTTTGAAACAACCGTAGAGACATACGGATAACATTAATAGGAGAAAACACTTTATTTTCATTTAAAATAATATAATATACTTGATCCAATTGTTATACCCCCATAATTAATTGAATAACCCAATTCAGGTACAATATTGAAATCACCTAGAATAGCTATTGGATAACTCAGAGAAACCAAAACATCTGTTTCCGAAAATTTTTCGATAAGAACACTGGAACTGTTGTAAAAAAGGGAAGTGTCTTTGAAGTCAAAACCATTAGCAACTTCTTCTGCTGTTTTGTTCGAATTGAATAAACTTTTCTGAGGCCCGGATCGTAAACCTAAGCTTGATTTTAAATATAATTTATCCCAAACTCTATATCCTAGTGAAAGCCAAAAACTACGAGTTAATGATGAAAAGCTGTCATTAAAACCACTTGGTTTCCATACTGATCCATCATCTTCAATATTTTATAGATATAAGTATTCATCAGAAATTTGAAACCCAACAATTAGTTTTCTTACGTAGAGATCAATAAAAAAGTGATAAGCCCCATCATTAAACGTGCTATTTATTTCTGGTCCTAAATAAGGGTCAGGATATTTTGTTTGTCCTTGAATTAAAAACCCTAAAGAAATCCCTTTGATTAATTTATCTGTATTTCCACTTCTTTTATTCCATTCATATGATTGTTGATTCCAATCTTTTTGAGAAAACAAACTTGTATTAATGAAAACAAAAATTAAAAAATAATAATTCATTTTATGCTTTATGTTGCCAACAGTATCTATATCCTTCAGAAGCTTTTCTTTTACATTAAGCTCCTGCCTTGGTATTTGCATTACATCTTCCTGTGTAAATTGATTTTTTTGACTTAGACGGATTGTAATTATTGGACTGACTCTGATGAAGATAACAATATTTATTAGAATTTGTAGTCTTCTTTCTACATTGATTACCTGAAGATTTAGCAAATCCTTTACATTGGAAGGATATTATTTTTAAAGAGTTTTCTGAAACGGAGCCACTTGATGACGCAACTTTAAAATCCCAATCTTTTAGCGAAATATTTGATTCTAGATCATTTTCAATAGTATCAGGAAGTTCACTAAAAAAATCAATCCCAGTAAGAGCTTCAATTTTATCTACAGATACAACGAAACTGGATAAGTCGCCAGATTGCTTTGCATTTGACAATAGAAAAGCAATCATAATTTTTTTCTCAGGCGCATAAATCACCTTGTAATATTTTGAAGGAATGGTTACTTTATTACTACCTATAAAACCAGATCCATTTAAACTTAAAACACCTGCAGTGGAAACATATATTTCAAATCTATTGCCCCAAGCTCTGACTAATGATTCAAGTCTTTTCCAGACACCTCTATTAAAACCTGGTTTTTGTGGAGACATATTTGACATATAAAAAGTCTCAGACATAGCTATAGCATTATATTTCATATCTGCTGCTGGGACTAGGTGACCTCTGTCATATCCAGATCCTTTATAGTCATTTAAACTTGCAGATTTACTCGATACAATAGGATCTTCTCTGAATTTATCTCGTCTTTCTGCGAAACCATTTAAAAAGTCTGGGTTTATCTTATAATGAACCCAATTAGCCTGTTCGTGTTTCTCGTTATAAGATAAAGTGTAATATTGGTGTTTTATTATTTCACCACTTGATTTAGGAATATACTCTTGTGAAAATAAATTAAAACTTGAAGTAAACAATAAAAAGACTAAGGTTGTTTTTTTCATTTCTATTTTAATTCTTCATATAAAGGTAGTAAAACTTGTAAACACTAATTTTTATATACCAACACTTTACGCTTCAGGAACTCATTAAAAAGTTAATAACCCCCTCATTTTAGATTAACACTTTTAGGCAAATCTTATTATATATATAATGGATCGCTAACGTGGCGAGAAGTTTTCCCTGATGAAGCCTAACCCTAGAGGTCAAAGTTATAGGTAGCATCTAAAACCGTAGCGGTGGTGAGTGGGTAAGCCAGTACAGTTTTGACTCGGTGGAGAGTGCGTTTAGTAAGCTACAAGGGAATGCAACGAGAGTTGTCTATTGACGAATAGAGTATTGAAAAGGCTAATGGTTATACGAAGCAAAGATCAATATCATTCCTTGGAAGGGGTAATACCCTTTTAAGGGAAAAGTACGTCTAGACTTTAAGTTACCAAAGCAATAACAATAACCCTCAAATAGATATAAATATGATAAGTATTAGATTAACATTAGAACAACTAAACAAGCTTAAAGAAATAGCACATAAGAAAGGATTACTAGTAGAACAGTACATAAGGCTACTAGTTATAAATTCAATTACGTTAAATAACGAAGAATAACGTATGGGATTTACAAGCGAAACAGCAAGAGAAGCCGGAAGAAAAAGTAAAAGGGGAAAGGATAATTTTTCAGATGAAATTAAAAGGATGAATAGCGTTTCCCAAAAGGGTGTTCAATACGATAAGGAAAATAGGCGTTCCGATTATCATGACAATTAAACCAATGGGTGGAAAATTTTTAGGCGTTTCATTTTGACTGCGAATGGGCGCGGCAATGATTATTTTTTTGGCAATGTATTTTCCAAACAATGGCCCACTCACTATGGCAGTTGGGACACCAACCACAAAACCCACTAAAATCACCCAGCCCAGATCTGCATTTAGAATATCTGCTACGGCAACTGGCCCGGGAGTAGGAGGAATAAACGCATGCGTGATGGCAAGTCCAGCCAATAAAGGAATTGCATACAAAAGCAATGATTTTTTGGTTTTGCGTTGTAGGGAATAGACCAGTGGAATTAAAATGATGAAAGCCACATCGAAAAAAACAGGGATGGCAATAAAAAAGCCCGCAATCATTAGTGCCCATGAGGCGTTTTTCTCACCAAATTTTTGAAGGAGATAGCGGGCCAATGCTTCTGCTCCCCCAGAATGTTCCAAAATCGCCCCAAACATGGCACCAAGACCTACCACCACAGCGACAAAGCCTAGGGTGGAACCCATACCTTCTTTAACGGTTTCCATAATTGTTAAAGGGGCAATACCTGCTAAAACCCCTACAAGAATACTCGAAATGAGTAGCGCAATAAAAGGTTGAAATTTGAATTTTAAAATCAATAGAATGAGCAGGCTAACCCCAATGAGTACGGAAAAAAGAAGCGAATAATCGATCATTTTATTGGTGAGAAGGTTACTGATTAATCTAAAGGAGTCTTTGGTGGATAGCGGAAGTACTGCTTCAATCAACAACGATTAAGGCAAACTTTTCCTAAAGGAAACCCGTCATTAAAGCCTAGGTGAAATACAGTAGAAGCTGCTTAGGGAATAGATTAGGGTCTTCTCTTGTCACTAAACTATGAAAAAAAGACCGATCTGCTGTGCCGGTGAAGAAACTTTTGTTTTTCTCTCTTGGCGAAAGATAATTGTCTTCCCAAAAAGTGGTACATTTATTCTGAAGAAACGATTCGGATAAATTTACGCAAAACATACTACCAATTTAATGAAAAGATCAACAGTTAAAACTGTATTAGGAACACTTTTAAGCCTTAGTTTTTTCGTGCTATTAAGCGCCTGTTCGTCAACAGCCAAAAAGGAAAAGCAAGCCCAAACAGCGGCCGTTTATCCAAGCGATGTTTTGCCTTTTATGGACCAATGGAAAATTCTTCTAGGGGATGGAACACACAAGGATTCGTTGCTTAACTATGCGAAAAAAGATTATTTCTATGTGGAAAATGAAGATCAAATAAATTGGGTGGTATACAAAACTCCTAATGCTGGGATAAGCTCCAAAAACTCGCACAATACGCGTACAGAGCTGGGCCAAATAAAGGAGTGGACTCCAGAAGAAGGGGGAAAATTAACAGGGACACTAAAAGTTCAGCACGTATCTACTTCAGGTGATGCACGGGTTGCCGCTTCTTATTCGGTTGTAGTTGGACAAATACACAGTCATCAAGGGCACGAAAACGAACCTTTGAAAATCTTTTATAAGAAGTTCCCAGGCCATGAAAAAGGATCGGTCTTTTGGAATTATGAAATTAATACGGAAGGAAGTAATTCAGGCAGATGGGATTATTCCACCGCCGTTTGGGGGTATGATATGTCGGTGCTTGGGGCAAGTCCTGACAGCTATCCCGAGGAGCCCGAAAACGGGATTGCCTTGGGAGAAGAGTTCTCTTATGAGGTAAATGTTTTTGAAGGCATTATGTACCTAACCTTTACAAGTGATGGACATCCAACTCAGCGATTCACCAAGAATTTATTGAAATCGGAATTCGTAAAAAAAGAAGACATGCCGCAGCAAATTAAAACGCTATACGCGGCCATTGGCCGAGATGGTGTAGAACGTGAAAATGCTTATGCTGGCGAACTACAGTTCTTTAAACAAGGGGCTTATAATCAGACCAACGGGAAAAACCCCGAAGATAATATTGTGTGGAGTACAGGTTCTGCAGTGTATGACGGGGATATTAAACAGCAATATGCCAATGGATCTTATACAGAAGTTTGGTTTAGTGCGGGTTCTCTAGGACCCGGAACTAAACCCGAAGTGGAGTAATTCGCTGAGACGGAATTTCATTTTTTTACCAAGCGTGAATAAAATATAAAAGCCCTGGCGCCATAGGCGCAGGGTTTTTTTGTGTCGATTACTCCCCTAGAATTGATAAAATGACGAGTTGGGATGAAAACTCAACCACGCACGAATAAATTGTTTGTAGTATTGAACTTTTGTCAATTGGACTCCTTTTAATTTGCCCGCAGTACAATGTCCAAAAAGATTCCAGGTAGAACCTGTATTGGTGTCGGTCAATATGTCGCCATTGATTTCAAAATTCAACTCGTTTCCATCGTGATTTCGCAGAGAACTATAGGGAGAAGAACCATCTTCAGAGCTGAGGATAAGCAATGCATTTGTCGCCAAGCTTATCTTCAACAAGACGATGGTTTTGAACTTGTTTCCAATCATAGGCAATTTCGTGTCCCTCTAATTCGATTCCAATCACCAAAGGGGGTCTTTTTTGGAAATGCCATCCTGGCAAACTGAGTTCGTATTTAAGTAAACCGGACACAAAATCATATTTTTTTTGATAGGCAGGATCATATTGTGAAACCGCTGAATTGGGGTGCTTTTCCAGCCAATGTTTTAAGCTCATTTGTTCCATGGGGATGTCTTTTAGGACTTTTCCAGCAAGCTTCCCTTTCTGGATTAATTAACATTGGGTAGTCACCCCAATCCAAGCATTGATATGTACAGCCCAGTATATCTGATGCTTTAGTCGACATTTCATGTCGCGCTTCTTTCACACTTTCTATGCTTCGGTTTGGGTCTTCTTTCCACAAATTACCCGACTCTCCTCTTTCTCCATAGGAAAGGGACAGATTCAACACCTCTCCTCCAAGTTCTTTTGTTTTTGCAATAATTCCTCCGGCTCTCCACACAAAATCTGCAGCGTGAGCCCCAACAACGAGTAGTCTCATAAAATTAATTTAAGCAAAAATAGATGTTTTAACGCCTATCAAATTAGAGCATCAAACAAAAAAATAGCACAAATCGAACATCTTTTGAGACTTAATCTTATCTCTGAGTGTTTTCTGTGCAAAAAAAACACCTCTAACAGTTAGAAGTGTTTTTTGAATATGATTAGCGTAAATCTAGCCGTTATTTCTCTAGCATTAATTGTGTTCTGGCATTTTCCCCCAAATACCGACAAGAAACATGGTAGCAATTGTAGCATACATGATCATTGAAGGCACGTCTGGTCCAAAAGCTGCGGGACCATCAACGACCGTTTGTCCCCAATTGACAATATATGCCTCGGCTAAGGTGGAAATTTGTACTCCCGCTTCTTTCAATTCAGACAACTGAAAAGAAGTGTTTTTTTGCTGCGTTATTAGATAAGAAGCGACCTGTAACCCAAAGAAAATTGGAAAAGAACAAAAGAGAGTCAAAACCACTTTCCCATAGACGGGAAAGTTGAGTTCCCGGGAACGTCGGATTAAATAAAAAGCCAAAGCAGTCATTAAAATAACAGCAACAGTGTATATCGCATTATTGATGAAAATTTGATTGGAAAGTTGAAAAATTTCGAATTCAGTCATAATTATATGGTTTTAATTTATTTTTTTTAATATAATACTCATTTATTCAGTTAGTTGTGACTTTTGTCACATTTCATTTATTATGGGAATGGTTCTGTTTAATTTTCACTAATTTTAAAATCAAAACTATTTTTTATGAAGTACAGTGAGATTCTAGGCCAATCACTGAGGGCTGAATTTGAACAAAATGCAACTACCCTCAAGGTTCCGAAAAACGCGCAAATCATTTCAGTGGGCGATCGCATCAATGATATTCCCTTCTTGGTCTCAGGAACCATTCGAGTTTATGCAGAAAGCTACGAATCAGGAAAAGAGGTTTTGCTTTATTACTTAGAGAGTGGTGAAACCTGTTTTATGTCTGTCATTTCAGGAATGGACGATCATATTAGCAAAGTATCTGCTGTAACAGAAACGGATTGTGAACTACACAGCTTGCCCAATCTAAAAGTAAAAGAATGGCAACTCGCATATTCTGAATGGAACGGTTTTATATTGGGTTTGATGGTTAAAAATTATACCAACACAATCAAAACCATTGAAGAATTATCGTTTCTAAATATTGAGTTAAGACTCATTAATTATCTGCAGAAACACCAAACCACAGATGGTGTGACAGAGGTGGTAAAAACACATCAACAAATTGCAAAAGATTTAGGTACTTCACGCGAGGTAATTACTCGCGTACTCAAAAAAATTCAATTTGACGAAAAGAATATTTTGGTGTTCAAATAAGAAAAAAGAAAACCCCTCGACGGGCGAAGGGTTCTTAATGATTTTCTAGGCTTTTGTCATCATTGCCGAGGCAACAAACACAATTCCCTCTGGCCCACTAACAGTATATTGATAGTGTATTTTATTGGAATCATTTGGCATAAGGCTAATCTTCCATGAGGTAACAAAGACTTCTTTCTTTGTAGATAAACCACTTCTTTGGGCATCTGTTACAAAGACAAATTCACCATTTTTATTACTTTTTAAAACAGAAACAGGCTTGTTTTGTAACCCACAATAATGGGTAGACAAGACTTCATCATTTTGTGCATTAAAAATGGTCAACATTTCGATGCCCCCTGTATCGCTCTCTTCCAAAAGCGCACTTCCATTCGAGGTAATGCTGTAATTTAATTCGAAGGCATCAGAGGTACCGTCGGTTCTTTGCAATGTTCCCTGCCATTTTCCTTCCAAGGAAAGGAGTTGTTTGAAGTTGTCAGAAACATCGTTTGCATAAGAATTCGTAAGGCATAAAGATGCCGTAATAAAGAATAAAAGTATTTTTTTCATGTAAATAGAGTTTGTTTAATAAACTTAAATTTAGGAATCTCAGAAAATTAGAGTGTGACTTATGTCACAAGAGAAAACAGATCATTTTGATAAAATCATCTCAGTTAAATTTCCTTCAAAAATGAGGAGAGCTACAAATTCTCGGGCTTTAATCCTTAAATTTGTTAAAACCATTGTCCATGCGTAAACCCTTCCTCCTTCTTGTTTTTCTTTTTTTGTCTTGTTCAAAAGACAAAACACCCCCACCTGCTGTTATGTATACACTCATTGTATCAGCGTCTAGTGGAGGATCTGTCAATCCAACAGGAGGGCCTTATACAGCGAATACAAATGTTGCAGTAACCGCAACACCAAATACAGGCTATGTGTTTTCCCATTGGACAGGTAATGCGAACGGAAACGATAATCCATTGTCCATTAGTATGTCTGGAAATAAAAGTATTCAGGCAAATTTTGTCCAACAGCAGTTCACCCTTGAGGTCAATGTTCTTGGAGAAGGCAGTGTAAGTCAATCTCTAATTAGTACAAGTAAAACAACGCAAGATTATACGGCTGGCTCTGTGGTGCGTTTATTAGCATCACCCTCGAGCGGGTGGTTGTTTTCGGGTTGGTCGGGAGCAATAGAGGGGAGCGACAATCCGTATGATGTTACCATAAATGAAGCCAAGACAATAACAGCGAACTTCCAAGAACGACAAGCTGGAGAAGCGGTGGTTTTAGAGGCTGATGGCCCAGGAGGTACTTACGATCTCATTACCTCTGTGCTGGCCCCTGGATGGAGTCCCATCGAGGTGCCCGATTGTAATCATGCGGCCTTTGGTGACCATATAGATGAAATCTTCGACGAAAGTTTAGCAAAACATGTCTTCCGATTTTACATCCATCCAACGCCAGACAACGACCGCTGTATTAATTTTGACCGACAGCGAAATGAAATTAAATCCTACGATAAATCTCCAGAGAACTTATTGGGTCGAGAAGGAGAACGGGTGACCTATCAATGGAAGTTTAAGCTCCCAGCTGGGTTTCAATCTTCCCCAAAATTCACTCATATTCACCAAATTAAATCAGTGGGCGGTGATCTGGCCAGCATGCCGATTTATACTCTTACGACGCGAAAAGGCACACCAGATCAATTGGAATTGCGCTATGCAGAAACCGAGAATCAAGGCACCTTAACACGAACGGATTTAGCCCCATTCATCGGTCAATGGGTTGAAGCAACAGAAACCATTGTCTATGGTGTCAATGGAACCTATAACCTTGAGCTTAGAAACGCCCTTACACAGGAAGTTCTTTTGAGTTACGCTAATCCGTCGATAGTAAATTGGCGTCCCGGAGCTAGCTTTGCCCGCCCGAAATGGGGGGTCTACCGCAGCTTAGTGTATGCCGAAGATTTGCGCGATGAAGCCGTTTTGTTTGCCGACTTTAGTGTGACGGAGGACTAGAAAACAAGTGATGTTTTTTAAATCAAGCTGTTGTTTTCCACAATATGCGTTCCTTTTTGGGAGGACTTGGACAAGTCGATCATCGCTTTTGCCACTTTTTCTCCTTTAATGGGGCGCAGTTTTTTGGGAAGTAGAAAAGCAAATAGCGGCATAACTAGTTGTGCGATCTTTTCTCCAAAACGGAATTCATTTCGTTTTCCTAGTAGTAAAGAAGGCCTAAGGATAGTGGTGGAGGGTAAATTTAGCGCAGTCACTGCATCATCGATCTCCCCTTTAAGTTTCAAGTAAAAGCCAGCACTACTACGCTTGGCCCCAGCGGAAGAAACATATAAAAAGGAGGATACGTTTTTCGTTTTACAGGCCTTTGCAATGGAAAGGGTAATGTCGTAATCAATTTTACGATAGGCATCTTTGTCTCCTTTGACCCGAGCTTGTGTGGTGCCAATACAAGAAAAAACAACACTACTGTTTTCGACCACTCCTTCAACTTCCTTCTGAGAGGAAAAGTTTATTCGACGCACTTCAAGCTTGGGATGTGAAAGTATTAGCGCTCTTCGGCTAACGACAACAATCTTTTCCAATGAAGCATTGGCCAAGAGTTCACTTAATAAAAAACCGCCAATTAGACCGCTACTTCCGAACAGCGTAACTTGTTTTTTGTTCATTTTTGAGATGATTGCACTTTTGGGCTGTCCTTTTTCTGCATAGGTCCGCGCAAATGAATGATGAGACCATTCAAGAAATTACGTAAAATTTGATCCCCACATTCCATATATTTTTCATGCTTTTCGTTTCTGAAAAAAGCACCAAGCTCCGATTTGGAAACATTAAAGTCCACGAGTTTGCAGATGGCAACGATGTCTTCGTCACGCAATTTATGTGCTACACGAAGTTTTTTAAAGATGTCATTGTTTGTTAATCCCATGTATGTAAAGATAGGTGTTTTTTTATGGGAACGACTGTTTAGTTTTTTGACCTGGTCTTTTGCTTAATCAAAGCATATGCTAGGGTAAAAGCAAAGAATATTGCACCAAAAAAAGATGGGATGATTAAAAGCTCACGGAAAACGCCAACAAGTATAGTTTCAATTCCTAGTTTATACAGTAGATAAAATAACCCGTAAATGCCTAAGCAACTCAGCAACCCAATGACGTTATGTTTTATATTCATTGAAACAAGGTAAGTAAATTCCATTATCCAATCACTTTCCCCCTACATTTGATTTATGTTAAGAGAAAAAATCCATGCCCTTTGGCACCCAGAATGTTACCACGGCAAGGAGTATTTAAACCCTCCGCTGAAGTAAACTAATTTGCGTTTAAAAAGGATATATTTAGGCATCGAGTACACGAAAAAAGACGCGTTGAGAAAATGCTCAAGCCCAATTAAAATAAAGAACAATTCAACAAAAATGACACCGCTTTTTTCTTTAAAAAATTATTTTTCGCGGGATACACCTATTCTTCATAAACCATACAAATCATAGCATAGGCTTTTTTTTAAAGCCTATGCTATGATTATTGTCCTCCAATTCAATTCTATTCAGTGACAGAAATATAGGTCATTTCAACAGAGTCGATGAGGGTAACGGTTTCAATTGCCGAAAGCAATAGAGGATAACTCATCTCTAATGAATCTTCAGTAGGTAGACTACTTGGTGTTTCGGAGAGTGCATAAATGGTCATTATGTAGGTGTTTGTCCCAGGAGATGGACTACAAGGCGATGAATAGGAAATTTTAGCAAAGTCTTTATTTGGCCCCATGAACCACGCTCCATCATTTGCACCACCATATGGAATCTCGCTTACAGAAGGATCAATATCCCAAAGTAAAAGATAGTGATTAACTTCATCTGCATTTATATTTGCGTGAATTGATATTGCAAGTGACCCTGTCCCTTCGGGTACATTTGCCCATGAGATAGGAATCGAGCTTTCTACACCATTAACTTTAGCTTCACACGTATAACTTTCTAAAATCGCTCCATTAGCATCAATAGCTATGCTAGATAGTGAAAAATCAGAATTTGAAGATGTAACAGTATATCCAGCAGAGGTGGTTTCTGAAGTTGTATTTGTTGTTTGTGAAACAGTTGAAGTGTCGTCAGGTGGAGTAGTTCCAGTATAAGGAATATCAATACAAAAACTTCTATTAGTATAGGTTTCAACATTCTCAGTTGAGCCTTCAGCTATTGCTCCATTGGTAGGAAGATTGGAGGTACCTCCATTCTCATCAACATGCGTGTAGGTGTAATCACAGGTTGTTGGATCCCACGAATAATTGATGTAATATTTGGTCCCAGAGACAGTATACTCAAATGAAAAAGCATTATCACCAGTTTGAGAAAATGCTGTTACCTCAGCTCCATCGACCGGTCCAAAACCATCGCTTGGACGAACGGGTGAGGAAAATGCTTGAGGAATTATTTGATCTTCTGGTGCAGTACTTGTGGGATCTATTGTTACTACCCCCATCATTTTAGCAATAAAATAAGGAGCTTCTGTTGAGGTATGATAACGATAACTTTCATTCTCATCATAACGACCCAATGCATCGTCCAAAGCTAGGTCTGTAAACCCATATACAGGGAAACCATCCAAGGCATAAGCAATTGGATTACCTTCTCCAGCGAGTTCTTGAAGATGTGTTGGGGGTTTGTGGTAGTGGTAGTCATCTCCTCTTCCAAAATGCCCTCCCCAATTGTCTAACTCTCCGAGTACAAAACTGTCATTCCCTCTGTTGTTTAGTGAGTTGAATATTGGGATTCCGTTTACAGCGACAGCTAAAGCGCCTTTTCTTAGTCGTAAGCTAGTATCTAATGGATCGTCTGACATTACGGGGTTTAATGGTATCGCCCAGCTATTATCGCCCGTATAGTTTTGTGGTATTGGCACTTGTTCTTGCCACGATGTAATTCCTACAGCCATATTATGTGCTGGCCATCCGTATGAAGAAATATAAAAGTAATCCTCGTCTGCAGAAATAGACACATCTGTAAAGGCAGAAAAATGAGACTCAATTGTGCTTAAAATACTACTTGGATCTGACGTGGTTGGAGTATTCGTTGAAGTATCAGTGGAGGTGTTACTTGTTGTTTCACTACCCACAGGGATAAATGTAACACTAATTGTTTTAGATTCATTTACAGTGAGTTCAATTGGGTTGTCAGTACTTGAAACAGATCCAGACCATCCTGTAAAAACCCACTCATCTAATGGATTCGCAGTTAATCTAATCACACTCCCTGAAGTATATTCAGTAGTTGATTTACCTGCAGATACAATTTCTTCAGAAACTGTTCCAGAACCTGTTATTGAAACAGTAAGAGGATATTTTCTTTTTAAAAAATTAGCCGTAATTGTTTGATTTGTATCAACTGTTACTGATAGTGGATTATCAGTTGAACCATTTGACCAATTAACAAATACATATTCTGAATCAGGGGTTGCGGTAATTGAAACAGATGTGCCTTGAGTGTAAGACCCACCAGGTGAACTAACACTCCCACCAACTCCTGATTTTATCGTTAAAGTTAAACTAATAACCGGATCCACTGTTGGAGTATTATCTGATTCAAGAGGAGTTGCATCTTCTGTTGAACAGGTGATAAAAAACAAAAAGGTAATGGATAATAATGAAGGAAAAAGAAAATTCTTTTTGTTTGAACGACTAAAGTAAAAGGTAAAAGATAGTAATGTAAGGAACAGTAAAACGGCGCCTATACTGGTATTGGACTTGGAAATTTTAAGTAAGGGAGCATTTGTTTTTAATCCAACTATAGGTTTTGCTAAGTTAGCATTTATGTGGGCGGTTAACTCATGTCTTTTTAAGATTAAGAGTTGGTCTTCCATAGAAAAATCGGCTATTGGATATTGAGAGATCTTCCCAGTAGATATATTTTGAAGCAAGACGATTCCGTTGTTAAAACCAATATAATCGGCTTTAAAAGAATGGTTATCTCCCATTAATCGCCATTAATTGCCATTGATGCGCGTGTTTTTCTGAATGAGTTCCTGAATGAGAATAAACAAATCCGTTTATTGAGAATAAGAAAAAACATAGAATTGTTATCGAGAGGGAGATACGTTTTTTTTGCATTTATAAATAGAATAGTTAATAATAGATAAAAATACGCTATATTTTTAGTAATCAATCAAACTATAAATGATTTTAGACAAAATCCATGCCCTTTGGCATCCAGAATGTTACCACGGGTGGGGTAAAACCAAACGCTTTTTTGAGGGTTGGTACTATAAACTGGTGAGTGAAAATGAAACACATGCACTTGCCATTATTCCGGGGATTGCCATGGATGAGAAGGGCAATAAACAAGCCTTTATTCAGGTGTTGGATGGGAAAAAGAAAGAAGCCTACTACCATCGTTTTGACGCTGAAGTTTTTCAACCCCACCCCAAAAAACACGACCTTAAGCTGGAAAATAATCGCTTTAGTTCAAACAAAATCAGTTTAAATTTACCTGATTTAAAAGGCGAAATACAATTTAGTAATTTACATCCTTGGTCAACAAGCTTGTTATCGCCAGGTATTATGGGACCTTTTTCTTTTGTGCCTTTTATGGAGTGCTATCATGGAATACTAAGTATGGATCATGTATTGTCTGGGAGTGTTGTATTTAAAGGAGAAACACTTTCCTTTGACAACGGGAGAGGCTATATGGAAAAAGATTGGGGACATTCTTTTCCTGAAGGCTATATTTGGATGCAAAGCAATCACTTTTCGCAAAAAGGAATTTCAATAAAGGCCTCAATTGCAAAAATTCCTTGGATGGGCACTTCCTTCATTGGACACATTGCAGGGGTTTTGATTGAAGATCAACTCATCGAGTTTACCACCTATAATGGGACACAATTACTGCTTTGTCAGGTGACCCAAGAAGCTGTTTTGCTTCACATGGAAAATAGAAGTCATCGACTAGAAATAAAAGCGAAAAGGGAAGAGGCAACCAGTTTAGCAGCTCCCATTGCCGGGTTTATGGATGCTCGAATTGACGAAAGCATGAAGAGTGAAATTCAAGTTTTGTTGATCGATAAAAAAAGAAAGAAAGTACTGCTTGATGACAACGGTACTTCTGCCGGAATAGAAGTCGCTGGAAATTATTCGCTCGTTATGAAAGGATAGTCCGATACAATCTTCTTACGTATTATTGCATGATCCGAAAATTTGCTGCCCGAACCTCTTCTTTATTCGCTAATACAAAGATGGGGGTGAACACATAGGTCGCCTCAGAATTTCTAAAAGCGCGTTCAAAACGAACACTTACAATGGCTGCTTCGGAGCGGTTAATGACATCTTGAATGTACTGTTGACAAATAGCGGTGTTTTTCTTATCTAGTTGCTTGGGATGGATAAAGGCCTTGATTAAGTCACGCTCAAAGATCACTTTGGCTTCTTCAAATGGAGTTGATTGACTTTCCTTTGTTTGTCCAAAGGTCAACAGCGGTAATAAAAGGAATAAATAACGCATGAGATTGGGTTTAGCTATGGCCAAACTTACGAATGCTTTCCCGAAACCAAAAACCTTTTTACGTATATTGATTGCATCTATTTACAATCTATGGAATTTAAAAATAAAGTGGTGTTTATTACAGGAGCAGCTTCTGGGATTGGAAAAGCAGCCGCAATCGCTTTTGCAAAAGAGGGGGCTAAAGTGCTTGTTTCTGACCGAAATAGCAACGCTGGAGAGGCCACAGTAACCGAAATCACATCACAAGGGGGAACAGCCGCCTTTCTACAAGCAGATGTCGCTGTTTTTGCCGAGGTAGAACAACTTGTGCAACAAACGGTCGATCGTTACGGAAAGATCGATATCGCCATCAACAATGCCGGTATTGCTGGGCATAGTGCTAAAACAGCCGACTACCCCATTGATGATTTCGAAAAAGTTATGCAAGTCAATACGGCGGGTGTGTTTTATGGAATGAAGGCGCAACTACCTCAAATGGTGAAACAAGGCAAAGGAGTTATTATCAATACAGCATCTATTGCAGGACTAAAAGGCTTACCCAATTCAATAGCTTACACAGCGAGTAAACATGCTGTGGTAGGGATGACCAAAACCACCGCCATGGAATACGGAAAACAAAATATTCGTGTAAATGCTATTTGCCCTGTCTTTACTGTTACGCCCTTGTTCAATCCAGATACAATCGAAAAAATGGCGCCAGGAATTCCAGAAAAATTAAAGGCAAATGTGCCCATGAAGCGCTTTGCTGAGGTGCAAGAACAGGTCGACGCCATGTTGTGGTTGGCTTCTGATAAGGCTTCTTTTGTTACTGGAGTTGCATTTCCTGTTGACGGAGGCCTAACAGCTTAACCCTTTTCAATCAAAATAAATTGAAAACAATCACCCAACATTCACTTAATCTTATATTGCAATTATAGATATAAGTTACTATATTTGAGTATCAACTAACTAAATTTACTTTATGAAAAAAGCAACTTTATTAACGCTGTTTTTAGCGTTTACGCTAAGCCTTTTTGCGCAGCGAAATTCGAATCGTGAATACTGGAACACCTGGCAGTACAAACCTAATAAAGGGATGACCCAGAAGTTTGAAGCAGCAGCAGCAGCAAAAACCAAAAAATTTAACGCCTCTCCAGAGAACCTAATTGTAACGTATAAGATTTCCACAGGAGACAATGCAGGAACCTATGAGAGAATTATGCCTTATCAAACGCCGGCAAGTTATGACAAAGACAAAACGGCTGAACTAGACCATTGGAAAGCCAATGTAGGAAAGTATTGTACCCCAGTTGGTGGACAACAAATATGGGAGCGAATGGGCTATGCAGATGTAAACATCAAAGAAGGAGCCAACCCATCCAAATACTTAATGAAAACAATCTATGTAGTTAAGCCAGGACACAATGGACATTTTGGTCGATTTATTCAACGTTTGGGTAAAGTACAAGGTGATCGTAGTCCAGACGTTTCAAGCATTACTTTACGTTTACAGAGTGGAGGAAATAGAAATATGTATGTGCGTTATGTGGGGTTCAATAAACATGAACAAGCCCCAAAAGAAGACGACCTTAGCTGGGAAGATGTCTATAACGAAATGTTTGGTTGGAATACATGGGAAACGGACCTAGAACTTTACAACAATTCCCTAGAAATGTGGGGGAGACAATCCGAAAAACTTCGTCTTGTAGAAGCCTTGTTGCCTACACCTTAATTACTCAAGACTAGACCAAAATCGAGGAATCCTTCATTAGTAGTGGTATCTACTAATGAAGGATTCTTTTATTTATGCGCTTTTATCTAACGCCCAAAGCTGTTGCGTAAGATGGTGTTAAAACCCAAACTGCTCCAATCTTGCTTTTTTATAGCTCGTTTGATATTCATTGATCACTTCTGGTGTAGAGAATTGCTTCGTTAAATCAACAAAAGCTTCTGTGCCTGGTTTAAACTCAAAATCAACATGTTTAATGGACCATTGTTGTAATTCATAAATCAACGGATATAAATCAATTCCTTTATCCGTGAGGTAGTATTCTTTCACCTTCTTATCACTTTCCTTTCTTTTGAAGTTGATAATACCTAGAGCTGTTAATTTTTTTAATCGATCTACCAAAGTGTTACTTGCAATTCCTTCAGAGGACTCATTTAAGAATTGCGAAAATTTATTTAGGCCTCTAAAAAGATCTCTAATTAAGATAAGTGTCCAACGATCTCCGAGAAGATCCAGCGAGACAGCACATGCGCAAGCTTTTTTACCGTAGTCTATTTTTTCTTGCATAATAAAGGTAAAGTTATGGTCAATAAGCAATAAAACTAAAATCTCATTTAATCTATTATTGCAACTTTAAATATAATGATTATATTTATAACAAACTAAATTATTTACAACATGAAACAATTAAATTTATTTTTCACATTACTATTGTGTGTAAACTTTTTAAACGCTCAGTCGAGTGAGCCTTCAGTGATCGAAATCACCTATCTTGATATTCATCCGTCAAAAATAGGGACTTTTGTCAAGCTACACAAAGAAGTTTCTGATATGGCCATGGGAGAAGACAGAACAATTGAAGCTTCCTGGGTTTACCGTCACTGGTATGGTTCTGGAGCTACGGTCATGATTATGGATGTTTATGCCACTGCTGAGGATGCATTAAAAGATGATTTTAGAGCAGCCATTGGACAAAACATGAAGGACAAATCAGACAAAGAAAAAGAAGCTTTTAGAGCTGTTTTCCAAGAATGGTGGTCATTCTTTGATGGACATTGGGATGAAATGAGAACATATAACCCAGCGATGAATTTTGTTGCAAAAGAAGATGTTGACTGGGATATTCCATTCGTTTTTGTGGTAGGAAGTTATAATACAACGGGTAATATGCGTGAAATGGCTAAGGCATACATGAACTGGCAAACACGTCCTAATGTTGAAAAAGGACTTCAGTTGGGTGGAGGTTATACAACCCACTTTAAAGGGTCAGGCGCAGATGTACAGTTTTTCGGTGGCTTTTCAAACATCAAAGAATTTGCCGAAACAATCAGCACACAATCGTCGGACAATCCAGAAGATGCTAAGAAATTTTGGGATGCCGTATCGGGGGCCCATGAGGACCAAATTTATGTACATGTTGGTCACCTAGAAAATGGGGTTTTTAACCTAGCAGGGAAGAACAATTAATTTAACTATACTATATAATCATTATGAAAAAATCAATTCTATTTTTAGCGTTTAGCTTTTTAATTTCAACGCTTAGCGCACAGGTGGCCATAAGCCGTATATTAACGGTAAAAGAAGGTCAGCAAGAAAAGTTTATGAAACTAGCGGCAGAGAAAACACAAAAATTTAATTCAAAAAGTGGGCAGCCAGCCTATTATACCTTTTCAATAGAAACAGGACCAGATGCGGGTAAATTATGGCGTGTTCAAGTGGAGGATGAAATGTCCGATTTTGACACCATTGACAAGGTAGGAAATGACTACTGGCAATCAACAGTGGGAAAAATGCATGCTACAGCGAACACCCAACACTGGTGGCGCAATAAAGGCACTTCATATGAAGCTGAAAGTGCAGAATATGCTCCCTTGAAACGGGCTATATTTTATACCATTAAGGCAAATGGAGGAGACGATTTCTGGCGTTTCAGAACACGTGTTGCTGCTGCAATGAAGGCGAGTGAACTTCCTTTCACTATGGATGTATGGAATTGCGGATCTGGTTGTAACGGAAATGTTGTTATGGTTGTATTCTCGCACAAAAACTATGGTGATCAGTACACAACCAATACAGAGCAGTTTCCTAAGTTAGTGGAAAAGTATGATGAAATGTATGGTAAAGACGCCTATGACCAAGACAATACTCGTCTTGAAGCTTCATTAGAAATGTTGTGGGGACGTCGCATTGTTCACATGAATTTCTTGCCTGAATTAAGTTCTCCGGCGGACATGAATTAAAGTGTAATCACAACTAAAAATCCCTCTATGTAAATAGAGGGGTTTTTTATTTTGTCCTTATTTTTAACAGACTAGCCCTGCCGTTATTTTTCTAATTTCTTGGACTAAATCCTTCAATTCATCAAGGGTAGTAGCTGGGTTAATTAGTACCACACGTAAATAACGTTTCCCGTTCATCTCACAAGAGGTAATATAAAAGCGGTGCTGGTTGATGACGGCGTACCGGAGTTCCTTTTGAAAGTCATCTGATGCATCCTGTTTTTCATAGCGGAAGCACAAAATATTACTTTCAGGGAAATAGGGAGTGACAAAACTGTCTTCTTTTTGTAAAAGTGCATGGAAGTCTTTTGCTAATGCAAATGTTTGATCGATATAGTGCCCAATAGCCGCTTCTCCTTCTAGAGCAAAGGCCCAAAAAAGCTTTAACCCCAAGGCCGACTTTGTACATTCAATGGTATAGGGCATGGAATCCATTCCGACCACTTCTGTATCGTGAAATACGTAGGACCCTTTTTGTTGAAAAGCGCCAGCTTGGAGGGTGAAATCCTTAAATAATACCGCGGTACACAAGGCAGGTACACGCATCATTTTGTGTGCATCCCATATAATTGATGTTGCCTTTTCAATACCTTTAACATAATGACGGCTTTTTGGTCCTGCAAGGGCTGCGGCTCCATGGGCACCGTCTACATGAAACCAGAGCTTGTGTTGTAAACAAAAATCTCCCATGATATCGAGAGGGTCAAATAAGCCTGTTGAGGTAGCACAGGCATTGGCCACAACACACATTACTCTTTTCCCATCGGCAAGGGCTTTTTGGTAGACCGCATTGAGGTTGTCTATTTGTATGACTTCATTTTCATTTACCGCTACAGGATAAAAAGCTTTTTTCCCCAATCCAAGAATAGAGAGAGCCCTGGCGATAGAATAATGGGCGGAGGCTGCTCCGATGACGACCAGGTCGGATGGATTTCCCTCTGTCCAAGCATCGGGTGCAATTGCAGCTCGAGCGGCCGCCAAGGCAGTTAAATTAGCGACGGAACCTCCATGGGTCAACACGCCACTTGCTTTTCCCGGCGAGAAATGAAAGTCATAGTAATCATCACCTTCAAACCAGCCTACTTTGTCTAACATCCAATTGATCATAAACCCCTCACAAGTCGCTCCAGCTGGCCCCATTTCGTATAAAGAACTGGGGTTATTTACGGTTCCATGGATGAGTTCTGGAATTCCTGCTAAATCATGTGGAACAGCGACTTGATGCCCCATATAATGGGGGTGTTGTAGGTGGTTAGTATGGGTCAAATAGGTAGAAACAAAAGAACTGATTTCATGCTCAGTTTGAAACCCTTTTTTGAAGACTTGTTTTAATTGCAGAGCCTCTGCAATTTCTTCTGCCGGACGTTGATCCAATGCAGGAGTTGCTTTAGCTTTACTTTTTTCTAAATGAGTGTTCAGTAATTGTCCTATCCTAGCGATAATGTGCTCCGCTTTTTTCATTTTCTCCTCGGGCTAATAAGATTTCAATAAGCCACCATCTATTGGTATACTTGTTCCTGTGATATAGCTTGCTTGTTGAGAGGCTAAAAAACAAACTAGATTGGCATATTCTTCTGGATCACCAATACGTTGCATGGGTACCTGGGCCTCCATGTCGCCTCTAACTTTCTCTGCTGTCACATTCATCTTTTCAGCTTTTTGCGTGTAGAGTTGGGTTAAACGTTCGGTATCAAAATAGCCCGTCAAGATCGAATTGAGGGTAATGTTGTCTTTGGCAATATCGATGGCTAAACTTTTTCCCCAGCTCACCAATGCCGATCGAAGACTATTGGAAAGGGCTAAATAATTTAACGGTTCTCGAACAGTGATTGAAGCGACATTAATAATTCTACCCCAACTGTTTTTTTGCATGGCAGTTAATGCCAAGTTAGATGTATAGACAGCACATTTAAACAATAAATCAAAGGCTGTTTGACACTCCTCAATTCCTTTTTCTAGGGCACTTCCGGCCGCAGGACCCTGGGTATTGTTGATGAGGATGTCGACTGTGTTTTTCGCGAAAAAAGCATCCATTTGCGCTTTATAGGCAGGGAAATCAGAAAAATTCACAACCAAATAACCATGCGATTGTCCTTTATCGGTAGGAAGTGATGCTACAATTTGAGCCATGAGATCTTTACTACGTGCCATCAAGGTGACATTTGCACCCGATGCTGCAAGACGTTCTGCAATTGCACGTCCAATCCCTTTGCTGCTTCCGCCAACAAGAGCGTTTTTACCTGTGAGTAGTATTTGCATAGTATTATTTGTATTCGTTGCGTACGGGACTAAAAACATCCATCAAACGACAAGGGGTTAAGGCCTTTCCTGCATGAGGACTATTGCACGGAATATGTACTACAGCGCCATTGGTGTACACTTGAGTTTCGCCATTCAAGGTAAATTCAAGTTTACCCTCCACCACATGCATCATTTGTTCATTATGATGCTGATGTTCTGGAACAATTGCTCCTTTTTCAACCTCCCAAAATGCCCAACTTAGGCGTTCTCCATGGACTATTTTTCCATGAAGCCCCGGTATAAACTCTTTTGAGGGGATATCATTTAGATGCATTGCTTTTTTATAATTAAAAGATCATTTATATTTTTGCGGCTAACTCACTCGCTTCTTTGATGGCCATTTTAGCATCCAATTGTGCTGCAATATTTGCCCCCCCAATCAAATGAACTTTTTGGTTAGCTGCAATTAAGCCTGCTTCCAATTCTTTAAGGGATTCTTGTCCAGCACAAACAATGACATGGTCGACATCGAGAATTTCTTGCGTTTCCCCTTTAGTTATATGCAGGCCTTGATCATCTACTCTAGTGTAATTTACATCGGCAAGCATTTTCACTTCTTTCATGGCCAAACTTGAGCGGTGAAT
>Ga0209307_1000566_pt1 | contig 25039 bp, 20 predicted proteins | sample COGITO_mtgs_1105_FD_185519 | JGI IMG/M metagenome (GOLD analysis project Ga0209307, IMG submission 185519) | Pelagic marine microbial communities from North Sea - COGITO_mtgs_110530 (SPAdes) (version 2) | ecosystem: Environmental > Aquatic > Marine > Epipelagic ... | reverse complement strand
CCCCTACCCCCTTTAAATGAAGTAGCGCTTTGTAATTTGCAGGAAATACACCATTTAATTCATTTACTACATATTGAGCAGCTGCATGAAGGTTTCTGGCCCTAGAATAGTAACCCAATCCTTGCCAAAGTTTTAAAACCTGCTCTTCAGGAGCAGCAGCAAGATCAAAAACCGTTGGAAAAGCGTCGGTAAATTTTACATAATAAGGAGTTCCTTGAGCCACTCTAGTTTGTTGAAGTATAATTTCTGAAAGCCAAATATGGTATGGATCTTTAGTTTCCCGCCAGGGGAGTGATCGCTTATTTGCTTGGTACCAGTGTATAATTTCCTGAGAAAAGGACATAAAGGCATGATGAATGTCAAAAGTAGGCCTTTATTAACTTAAAATTAAGTCCATTAGAATAAAAGATTGAATTTAATTTATATATTTGCAACCCGAAAAAAATAGTACAGATTATATATCATACAACATGACAAAAGCAGATATCGTTACAAAAATCTCAGAAAAACTTGGTATTGAAAAAGGAGACATACAAGCTACAGTAGAAGCTTTTATGGAAGAAGTAAAAACTTCTTTGGAATCTGGAGATAATGTTTACCTTAGAGGCTTTGGAAGCTTTATAATAAAAACAAGGGCAGAAAAAACCGGTAGAAATATTTCAAAAAATACTACTATCAAAATTCCTGCACACAATATTCCCGCTTTTAAGCCTGCTAAAGTATTTGTAGAAGGTGTAAAAAGCAATGTAAACGTAAAATAAAATATTAATCAATTAAAGGACAGTCATATGCCTAGTGGTAAGAAAAGAAAAAGACATAAGGTAGCTACCCACAAACGCAAGAAGCGTCGGAGAGCTAACAGACACAAGAAAAAGTAGTTTTTAAACTACTTTTTCTGTTTCATACGTTCATTGACATTAACCCTAAAAACAAAGGGGTTGGCGGGTATATAGCCGTCTAAACAATAAATTTTAACACACTTCAATTCGTTGAAGTGTCAATATACAAATCATGGTAAAAAGAGAATTAATCATTAGATCTAATTCCACTACTGTTGATTTTGCCTTGTTAAAAGATGGAAAACTCACTGAGTTAAGCAAAGAAGAAGACAATAATAAGTTTTCTGTTGGTGATATTTTTATTGCCAAAGTAAGAAAACCTATTTCGGGATTAAACGCGGCTTTTGTAAATGTTGGCTATGAAAAAGATGCCTTTTTACATTACCACGATTTAGGACCCCAATTGTCAACGATGCTAAAATTTATCAAAAGAGCTAGCACAGGAAAAATGCGCGATTTCTCTTTGAAAAATGTAGCCTTTGAACCAGATATAGATAAAGATGGAACTATTAATGACGCCATTAAAGCCAATCAATCTATTCTAGTTCAAATTGTAAAAGAACCCATCTCAACCAAAGGACCACGTATTAGCTCTGAATTGTCCATTGCTGGACGATACTTAGTGATGGTTCCTTTCTCTGATCGCGTATCTGTCTCACAAAAGATAGAGAGCAAAGAAGAAAAAGACCGCTTAAAAAGACTTATGAAAAGTATTAAACCAAAAGGATTTGGGGTAATCATTCGCACCGTTGCAGAAGGCAAAAAAGTAGCAGAATTAGATAGAGATTTACAGAACTTACTGAACAAATGGACAGTAATGTGTAAAAAACTGCACAAAGCACCACATCCATCAAAGGTATTGGTTGAGCTCAACAGAGCCTCATCCATATTAAGAGACGTCTTTAATGACAGCTTCTCTGGAATACACGTAGATGACGAAACTTTGTATACGCAGGTAAAAGATTATGTGCAGGAAATTGCACCAGAAAAAGAATCCATTGTAAAATTGTATGAAGCCACTGAGCCAATTTTTGAAAAATTTGGTATTGAACGCCAAATAAAAACATCATTTGGTAAAACGGCTACAATGAGTAAAGGAGCCTATTTAGTGATTGAACACACGGAAGCACTTCACGTAATAGATGTGAACAGTGGAAACCGTTCCAATAAAGCTAAAAATCAAGAGGACACTGCGCTAGATGTAAATCTATCCGCTGCCACAGAAATAGCCAGGCAATTACGCCTGAGAGATATGGGTGGTATTATTGTGGTAGATTTCATTGATATGGCCAAAGGAGATCATCGAAAAAAATTGTTCGATCACCTAAGTGAAGAAATGAAGGAAGACAGAGCAAAACACAAGATTTTGCCTCCTAGTAAATTCGGACTCATACAAATTACAAGACAAAGGGTAAGACCCGAAATGAATATTAAGACAACTGAGCCACTACCGACCATTACAGGTAAGGAAGTAGAAGCGCCTATTGTTTTGCTGGATAAAATTACAGCAGATTTACAGAAACTTTTTGTAGGCCCTTCTAAGGACCACAAAGTAACCTTAAATGTACATCCTTTCATTGCAGCTTACCTTTCCCAAGGCATTCCTTCCATTAGACAAAAATGGTTTTTGGAATACAAAAAATGGGTAAAAATTCAACCTCGAGATGCCTATCAGTATCTAGAGTACCGTTTTAAAAACAACGACGGAAAAACTATATATTAAAAAAAGCGGTCCTAACGGACCGCTTTTTTTTTGCCTTTTTTTTAAGGTTTTGCGTACCTTTAAAATTCAAAATTCTTGCATGAATCCCAGCTATACTCTAGACGAAGCGAAAAAAAAGATAGCGCGTTATTGTGCCTATCAAGAACGTTGTCATAAAGAAGTAAACGACAAGCTTAGGGAGATGGGTATGATACCAGCTGCTATAGATCAAATTATTAGCGAATTAATCACAAATAATTTTCTAAACGAACTCCGGTTTTCAGAGGCATTTGCCAGAGGAAAATTTAGGATTAAGAAGTGGGGGAAATCGAAAATAGTTTCAGAATTGAAACAGCGAAATATCTCTGAACACTGTATTAAGAAAGCACTGAAAGAGATCCACCCCGGAGAATATTTAAGTACATTTAACGAATTGGCTTATAAAAAAGGACTTTCTTTAAGAGAAAGTTCCCTGGAAATACAGAAAAGAAAACTCATGCAGTACCTGTTTTATAGGGGCTGGGAGTCTCACTTAATTTACGATAAAATTAAAGAATTGCCTTTTAGCGAAACAGACACCTAAGCCCAAATCAAACCCGCCATAAGGAATCCAAGTCACTCTCTATAAACTAACGGCTACTACTTAAACTAACGGCTACTATTTAGATATTTAAATGTCCCACCTTTATAAAATCACTAAAGACAATAAAAAATCAAAAGCCTTTTTGGTTTTTCTAGCGCTCTTTATAGTGGCTTTTACGATCAGGTTTCCTTTTTTTTTCAGAGACTATATAGACAAGGACGAAAGTACTTTTATTTTGATGGGACAAGCATGGGCAGACGGCTACCTGCCCTATCTTACCCTATGGGATCTTAAGCCTCCCCTCACATTTGGCTATTTTGGCCTAATGATAACAGTCTTTGGGAAGTCCCTTTGGTGGATTAGAATGGGCGGTGTGTTTATTGTTAGCGCCACCTCTTTTATGGTATATGCTTTTCTTCGCAACAACAATAATTCTGAAAAGAAGGCATTCATTTTAGCATTACTGTCCCTGTATTTTTCCAGCCTGTTTGGCAGTGTTCAAGGGGTCATGTCTGAACATATATCCATGTTTTTTTATATGGAGGGATTAGTGGTATGGGGTTATGCCTACAAAGAATTAAATCACAAGAAATGGGTGCTTTGGGGCCTTGGCGGCTTTTTCTTTGGCCTCAGCGCCATGTCTAAACTCAATTTAGCCTATCCTATTTTACTGTGTGCAGGTTACATTTCGCTAAAGTTTTTATTAGAGAAAGGCATCAAAAATGCCCTAATAACATCCTTTAGCTCCGGACTAGGCGTACTAATCGGAATAGGTGTCACAGCTGTTCCATACCTTAGAGAAAATGCATTTCAAGAATGGTGGAAAGCGGTGTTTCTAGCCCCTAGAGCCTATGCCGTATTCCATTGGAACACAGCCTTTCTATTGCTTCCAATTGTTGGATTTTTAACTTTTCTACTGGTCAAAAGCTTCCAGAAACCCCAAAACAAAAAATCCGATAAGACCAACTATCCCCTGGTACTTTTGAGTACAATTGGCGTGTTAGGCTCCTTTATAATGGCAGGGAAAGTCAATGGACATTATTTATTACAATGTTATCCACTTATTTTTATGCTTTGCGCTTGGTTGGGTTCTGAATGGTATTTGTCTTCAAAAAAAGCGATTGGTTTATTTGTTATTTTTTGCGTACTCCTCCCTTTTGAGTCCTATAAAGAATACGGGGCTATTTACAAAAACAAACAAGTACATGGAACCTATTACAATGGGGAGGGCATTGAAGTACCTGCTTATTTAAAGAAAAAGCAACGCCCTTTAGACAATATCTTATTTTTAGAATACCATATTGGGTATTGGATACTAGACAAAAGACCCCCCACTATGGCTGTGACCCATCCTAGTAATTTATTCAGAACCCATCTCTTTCCATATTACAACAAGAGAAAAACAGCTCAAGAAGAATTGAGCTATATTTTAGATTCCCTAAAGCCAGCAGTGATTATTATAGACCACAAAAACAGTATATTTAAAGGTAGGGGCGTTATGGAGACCCAGTTTACAAAAAAAATGACCCAACGTTATACCAAAGACACACTCATAGGAAAAGCCCAGTTGTACCAGATATTACCTTCCTCTAAATAAACAGCCTTAGACCAATTTACTTTGCCAATAAGTTTGTGACGCTTATTTAAAAACTAGTATTGATACGTCATAGAAAACAACACATTAGCCCCTGGTGCAGGCACTAGATTGGTTTCAGAAAACTTAGCGTCTAAAATATTATTTCCCACTAATGACCAAGTAATCTTTGGTGTCTCATAACGCAAGGCAGCGTCTAACACCTGGTAACTAGTTCCATTGGTCCTTTCCATATACCTATAGGACAATGACAGGGGCCATTGCTTCGCCAATTTTAGTTGGGTATTCGCTGTTAGCTGATGCTTTAAAGAATTAATCGCATACCTAGAAAAAGGCACTTGAGTGTCTTTAATGGCGTCGTCTATGAAGGTGTAGCCAATTGACATTGTTTGATCAAGACCAAAAAGGGTGAGTTTTTGGGTCAAGTTTATCTCAACACCAGAAGTGGCTAATGCAGCGAAATTTTGGGCATTCCAAAGGGCTGTCTCGTCAAACTTCACATAGTCAATTAAATTGTCTGTGTCCCTTCTAAAAAAGGCACTTTGGACCGTAATATCATTTCGGGTATATGCAACACCCAACTCCCAAGAAAGGGCCTCTTCAGGGGTTAAATTTTCGTTTCCAATAGTGGTCCTATCTGCATAAAATAAATCTGTATAGGTAGGAATTCTATAAGTGTACCCAAAATTGGCATAGGTCTTAAAATCATTGCTTACTCGGTATCCAAAGTCAATTCCAGGAAATGCATGAAACTTAAAATCTGAAAAATAATTCAAAGCCACTCCAGGAGTCACATCTAATTTATCTTCTAAAAAAGAAAAGCGATGTTCTACAAAACCATTGGCCTGAAACCTGTCTCTATTGCCTAAATTATTACTTCTTATACTCACCTGAGCCACTTCCAATCCAAAGCCTGAGGTTCCAAGAACATTGAAATTTCTAGCCATTAAAGCCCCACCTACTTTGTTTGAGAGATGCAGATTTCTATAAACCCCAGGATTGTTTCTTATATAGATGTATAAATCTTGGTTGCGCTTCCAGTACACACTTGGGGTCACTACCCAATGCTCAGACGCAATGGAGGTCTGCACAGAAACCAAACTGGCCTGAGTACGTTCAAACTGATCTACAGCGCTAGGTGTAGCATAAAAACCATTGGCGCCAAAAGACCGGTCCAAAAAAGTTCCCATAAGCACTATGGGCTGTTGGGCCTTATTAAAGGTGCTTTTAGCAAAGAAATTGTTGTTTTTAAAATCTGTATTATACCGATATCCTTGAGAGGTGTTTCTAGAAAAATGTAAGATCTGATCACTATTCTCCTGCTTTAATTGGGTGCTTACAGCCCCTTGAAACTGATTAAAAGATCCTACACTCAATCTAGCAATGCCTTGTGCGCCTAAATCCTTCTTAGTAACTATATTAATAGCGCCTGTAAAAGCGTTTTGACCAAATATACGCGCAGAAGGACCTTTGACTATTTCAATACGCGCAATGAGCTCTATTGGCAATGCCATATTAAGGGTGTGGTGTCCTGTTTGTGGGTCGTCTACTTTTATACCGTCTATTAATAAAAGGGTCTGGTCAAAGCTACCTCCCCTAATATATAAATCTGCTTGCTGGCCACCTGCGCCTCTTCTTCTAATGTCTACACCTGCCACTGACTGAAGTAAGTCTGCTAAATTAGTGGCTGCAGCATTTTTAATTTCTTGGGCACCAACAATAATCAAGGTTCTAGAATTTTCAGACAAAGGAAGGTCAATTCTTCCGCTACGCACCACTACTTCTTTAAGGTTTTGAGTCACTATTGAATCTTGAGACAAGACCGTTTGAGACACCAAACTAAAGGCTAAAAAACAAAGTGTTTTAAGGATACTTTTCATGATCTTTTGAGTTATACTAAACAAAAATTAAACATAATTCTCTGCAAATATTTAAAAAAATAAGCTTTGGTTATTGCCGCATTAAAACAAAAAAAGCTGCTATTTAGAATAGCAGCTTTTGATAGTAATATCATTGAATTAGTCTGCTAAGACTATGATTTTGTTGTTTTTAACCTCTAAAGTCCCACTGTTTACTGAAAGGGTATATACCCCTTTTTCCAATGCAGAAAACTTAGCCGCATGGGCTTCAATTAATTCAGAAACGCCTTGTAATTTAAGCACACCAGCCTGTAAAGAAGCTACTAGTGGGGCATGGGCACTTAAAATCTGAAAAGAACCATCTAAACCAGGAGCGCTTACCGCTGTAATTTCTCCTGCATATAAGGTGGCTTCTGGAGATACAATTTCTAAATACATAGTAGTCATTTAAGTTTAAAGGAATGATTAAGCTTCTGCTAGCATTTTTTCTCCAGCCTCAATAGCCTCTTCTATAGTCCCTTTTAAGTTAAAGGCAGATTCTGGTAAGTGATCTAATGCACCATCCATAATCATATTAAACCCTTTAATGGTTTCCTTAATGTCTACCAATACACCCGGAATTCCAGTAAACTGCTCTGCCACGTGGAAAGGCTGAGACAAGAATCGCTGTACCCTTCTTGCTCTACCAACCGCTAATTTATCTTCTTCAGACAATTCTTCCATCCCTAAAATGGCAATAATGTCTTGTAATTCTTTGTAACGTTGCAACAATTCTTTCACCCTTTGTGCACAACCGTAATGGTCTTTACCTAAAATTTCAGGGGTTAAGATTCTTGACGTAGAGTCCAATGGATCAACTGCAGGATAAATTCCTAACTCTGCAATCTTACGAGACAATACCGTAGTAGCATCTAAGTGAGCAAAGGTAGTTGCTGGTGCTGGATCCGTTAAATCATCTGCAGGTACATAAACGGCCTGAACAGAAGTAATAGAACCTCTCTTAGTAGAGGTAATACGCTCTTGCATGGCACCCATCTCTGTAGCCAATGTTGGTTGGTATCCTACTGCAGAAGGCATACGTCCTAATAATGCAGACACCTCAGATCCTGCTTGAGTAAAACGGAAAATATTATCTACGAAAAACAGTACGTCTTTCCCTTGTCCCTCTCCTGCACCATCACGGAAGTATTCCGCAATAGTCAATCCAGAAAGTGCTACACGAGCACGGGCTCCAGGAGGCTCATTCATTTGACCAAATACAAAGGTTGCTTTAGATTCTTTCATAGCAGACTTATCTACTTTTGTAAGATCCCAACCACCTTCTTCCATTGAGTGCAAGAAATCATCTCCGTATTTGATAATACCAGACTCTAACATCTCTCTCAACAAATCATTCCCTTCTCTTGTACGTTCTCCAACGCCCGCAAACACAGATAAACCACCGTGCCCTTTGGCAATATTGTTAATTAACTCCTGAATCAATACTGTTTTACCTACACCGGCACCACCGAATAATCCAATTTTACCTCCTTTTGCGTAAGGCTCAATCAAGTCAATTACTTTAATTCCAGTAAACAATACCTCTGTAGCTGTAGAAAGATCCTCAAATCTTGGCGCTTGTCTGTGTATTGGTAAACCGTCTTTTCCGGCTTTAGGTAAATTACCCAAACCATCAATTGCGTCTCCAATCACATTAAAAAGACGTCCGTAAACATCTTCTCCAACAGGCATTTGAATGGCGCTACCCGTAGCTGAAACCTCAGTTCCCCTACTTAAACCATCTGTAGAATCCATAGATATCGTACGAACTGTATTCTCTCCCACATGAGATTGAACTTCTAACACCAAAATAGTACCGTCTGCCTTTTTAATTTCTAAGGAGTCGTAAATTTTAGGAAGTGCAGTTCCTGCGTTAAATTCTACATCTACTACAGGGCCAATAATTTGTGAAACTTTAGCGTTACCTTGAGCCATTGTTTTATTGTTTATAAAGATTTACATACTTTGTTTAAAATCAGTACACTATTTGTTCTGATTTTAGGGTGCAAATATAAGCCTTTCTCTGGGAATTAAAAACGGCAAATACGACTTTTTTTTAAAAGCAAAATCCCGCTATTTTCAGGTGAAAGAAAATAGCGGGATTTATATTTTTATGAAGCGATTTTTTACTGCATTCTATGGCTAAAATTCGTAGGATAATCTCCTATATCTAATAAATTTCCTGAAGCTTCAAAATTAGATCCAAATTTAGCGTCTAAAGTCTTCATCAGAATATTAGTAAATAGAGCGTATGCTCTTGCTGTAGGGTGAACACCATCTAAAGAAAAGAAACCTCCCGTAACCAAACTATTAGTTAATTTAAATTTCCCATCTGTTAAACCTTGAGTTCTAATAATGTTATAATAATTGTCTGCGTCTACATAAGCTAATCCAGCTGAATCTGCAGCTCCTTTAATTAAAGCATTATAACCATCTATAGTATTAGATATTTTCAATTGTTCTTCTGGGGTTAACACCCATTTATCTGCTAAAGGCACAGCAACACCATTTACAGTAAGAGGGTTTCCTGGTACCGCTAAGGTACCTATAAAAGCAGATGCAGGAAGTAGTATGTAATCTTCTGCTGTAGCCTGTCTATATTTAGGCAACCCCGCAAAAGCTGGATTAATAGCTCCTAAATCTGTCAGAGACTCATCTACAATCACTACGGCGTTTCCAGCACCCGCTGAAAAAGATATGGTTCTTTTTGCCACTTCCTCAGCACTTAAAAGACCTGTGCCCTGTAAAGCCTGGTAGGCCGCTTGTAAACCACCGTTATATGGTGCATAAGCAGCATTAACAGCGCCTGCAGTAGCAGCATCTAGAGGAACTGGATTATGAGGAACAGTAGTGAAAAATGGGAAATTATATAATTTAGGCACATTAATTAATAATCCCTTAGCGCCTCCTGAAGTTAAAGTAGAAACTAAAGCGGCTAGAGTTCCATCAAAGCCAACTCCAGGAGGTCCATTTACAGGGGTTAATGATGAAGTTGAATCATCTGCTCCGGATGTAGAATAACCTAAAACATCGTTTAATCCAGTAAATAAAGTAAAAAATGTTGGTTGTTGTGCCATAGCATCACCAAGAATAGAAGCTCCAGCGGAAGAAGCCATTCTTACAAAATATGGATTGGCTAATCCAACAGGGACTCCTGCTATATTTCCATAACCTGGTGCTAGTTTATGAATACTTTTTGCGCCTGAAACACCCATATTATTAAATGGTCCACTTGGATTGTTTGTGGCAATATCAGTAGTTGGAGTAGCTCCAGGATTTACAGACAAAATAGATGCTGGCCCAGCTCCATTAAAAATCAATCTTGGACCTATAATCTGAGTTCCAGCTAATAACAAACCTCCATTGTTGTCATTAAATAAGGGTTGGTTGAAATCTCCCCCACCTGCTTTGGCGAATTTTTGTGATAAGAGGTTTGGATAAGAGAAATTTTGAATGGCCTTAAACATTGCTCCATCAGTATAACCAGCAGTTTCAGAAGAACCCAATGCAACATAAGTGTTTAAATCTAAACTTCCTGCGCTTAAAGCAGGTAACGGTGCCGCTGGTTCTGGTCCTTCAATAGCGTCTTGCTCACAAGAAACCAATAGAGCCACCCCTAATACGTAAGGAATATATTTCTTTATATGTATAGATATCTTTTGCATGATTGATTAATTGTTAATGGTTAATGAAAGGTAGTACTGAGAACCTATAAGTCCAGTTCCAAAGGCAGTAAAGTAGTCATAGCCGCCTAAATTAGCTGCACCTAGTTTTAAAGTAGACTTTAAACTTGGAATGGTATAGTTTATTTGAGCATCTATAGTAGAAAATGAAGGTACTTCTCCGTCTCCAAAGGTCGCTTCCCAGAAATAATCATCGCTCCATCTCCAAGCCACATTAAATCCAAAATTGTCTACCAATTCCGTAGAACCAAAACTTGCTTTTACCTTGTGCTCTGGCGTGTTAAAGTTGGTTCTAAAATCTGGATAAAGGGTTCTGTCAAAATCTTGCTTGGTAAAGGTGTAGTTCGCTGTAAAGTCAAACTTTTTAAGCACTTTGGCGGTTAACATACCAGATGCACCATAAGAGTTAACATCTACCGGTGAGTTGGTATACGCTTGGTACACTTGGTAGTCCCCAGCAGCAATCGCTGCAACAGACAAACCATTATCTCCCACTTTTCCATAAAATGGTGCAATCACATTCTCCCCAGATATAAAGTCGCTATATTGGTTGTAATATGCACTCATGTCTAAAGTAACATTACCTATTTTACCCCTGTAACCAAGCTCCACAGAAGTCACCTGCTCTGGCTTAATCAAATCAGGATTAGACACTTGTAAAACTCCAGGATTCCCTGTAGCAGCTAATGCCGCAACTGAACTAGCGGTATAAGAATTTTCATAGGCTGCCCTACCTGTTTGAGTGATTGTAGCTGGTTGTCCATATAAGCTTTGAGCGGTTCCACTTATATCGTAATTTCTAGAGTAACGGTCTAAGTTGTCTACTGCAGAACCTACTAAAGTAGCCCTACCTGCATCTAAACCAATAAATAAATCTTGGGTAGTTGGATTTCTAAAACCAGTTTGCAAAGAAAAACGCAGGTTGTGGTTTCTGTTAAGGAAATAAGCGGCAGATAACCTCGGAGAAAAGTTCCCATCAAAAAATTCTGATTTGTCATAACGAACAGAACCAGTCAGTTTTAATGAAGATTCATTACCCATATCAATATCCTCCTGGATTTGCGTATAAATACCAGCTTCATTATAAGAAATTGGCCCATCATTATCGGTGTAAATCGTTCCATTAGAGTTTAGACTGTACCTTCTATAAGAACCCCCAATTTGGATGTCTGCAAAGTCAATTAAGTGACTGAAATTGTAGTTTACATCTGCGTGGTAATACTTAGAAGCATCTTGAAATGCAGATCCTTTTGAATAATCTGGATCCTGAACAACTTTATCAAAAGCTTCTTTAAACCCCGCAGAACCTGGTTCTAAATATCCTATTTGCGCAAACGCTAATGCAGTAGCGTGTGCTGCCTCATTAGTAGCTCCCGCAAGAGTAGCTAAAGCATAATTACCTACATACTCTCCAAACCATGTATTGTCATCTTTCCAAGCACGGTTAATATTAACTCCTGTAAATGTCATATCATAGGTATCCCCAGCATCGTCTAAAACTACGTAACCCCTTACAAAAAAGTTGTCGTTACGCACTTCAATTTTATGCTGTTGTTGCATAAAGTTTTTAATGTTGTAGCGGTTTAATCCTTGGTAAATAGTATTTCCTGTTCCGTACTTTCCTACGTATTGGATTTCAAAGTCGTTGGCAAAAGGCCTGAAGTACAATCCCCAGTCTGCCTTTAAACTCTCCGCATTGTAATTGGTTAAATCACTTTCCATATAACCAGGTCTAGACACCACAACAGAAGGCACTAAAGCGTTTGCTCCAGCGGGAAGTACACCCATAGCCTCTAAAGCTACTGCAACACCCTTAATGTTTGTGGAAACCTCATCTCCGTATACGTTAATTCCGTCATAATCTAAGTTATCTCTGGTAAATCCGTTGTTTCTCTTGTCTGCTACGTTGTTAGCTACCCAATCTGTTCCTTTTAGGTAACCAACATTTATTTTAGCCGCAAACTTGTCTGAGAATTTTTTTGCCAAACGAATACCTACATCAGTGTATGGATTGGTTTCTGGGTTTCCAAAAGACCCTGATGCATTTTGAGAAGTAACCCCTCTTTTTAAAGAGACACTGACCCCTTCATAGTCAAAAGGACTCTTAGAACGCATGAACAAAATACCATTAAAGGCATTCGCTCCATATAAGGCAGAAGAAGCTCCTGGTAATAATTCCACACTCTGCACATCAGTCTCTATCATCCCCACCAAGTTTCCAATTGGAAAGTTAAGTGCTGGGGTAGAGTTGTCCATTCCGTCTACCAATTGCATAAAACGCGTATTGGCAAAAGTGGCAAAACCTCTGGTGTTAATAGATTTAAAGGTCAATGAGTTGGTGTTTACATCTACTCCTTTAAGATTCTCCAAACCGTCGTAGAAATCTACAGAAGCGGTGTTTTTGATCTCTTTAATTCCGAAACGCTCCACGGTTACCGGAGACTCAAAAATACGCTCTGGTGTTCTAGAAGCAGAGATTACAATCTCATCCAACATGGTGTTGGCCTCATCAAGAGTCACTGAAATGGTTTGGTTGTTTGAGGTAACCCTGGCAGTTGCCTGGGAATACCCAATACTAGATATTTTAAGGGTAAATGGCGGATTTTCAGAAGTTTCTAATACGAAGTTTCCATCGAAATCCGTTACCGTTCCTATAGGTTTTCCGTCTATCACAACGTTGGCTCCTGGTACCGGCATACTATTGCTATCTACTACAGTTCCTTTAATAGTAGTCTGTGAATAACCCGCAAATGCAAGGCACAGAGAAAGCACGAGTAAAAGATTTTTCATAAGTTTTTACAGTTTAGTTTATTAAAGCAAGATACTGCTTTTTTTATTTATTTCGAAAAAAACGTGTATTCACATTTTATTTTTCGAAATAAAGACAGGGCTAAATTGTCAAATAATGAAATTTTTACTCTACTGTAACGCTTTTTGCTAAGTTTCTGGGCTGGTCTACATTACAGTTTCTAAGTACTGCAATGTGATAAGAAAGCAACTGCAAAGGCAGGGTAGTCACCAGCGGGCTTAACCAATCAAGCGTTTCTGGCACTTCAATAACATGGTCTGCCAAGCCTCTTACAGTGACGTCTCCTTTGGTCACAATGGCTATGATTTTTCCGCTTCTGGATTTAATCTCTTGAATATTACTGACCACTTTTTCGTAATGACCGCGTTTGGTGGCAATGACAATAACAGGCATTTGCTCGTCTATAAGGGCAATAGGTCCGTGTTTCATTTCTGCAGCCGGATAACCTTCTGCATGAATATAACTAATCTCTTTAAGCTTGAGCGCCCCTTCTAACGCCACAGGGAAATTAAATCCTCTTCCCAAATAAAGGCAATTGGTGGCGTCCTTATATATATGGGCAATTTCTAGAATTGCGGCATCGGCCTGTAAGGCCAAAGCAACCTGGGCTGGTATTTGCGCCAAGGCATTTAAATTGGTGTGAAAATCTGTGGTAGACATGACCCCTTTTTCTTTGGCTAATTTAAGCGCCATAAGACTCAAAACCGTAATCTGAGTGGTAAATGCTTTGGTAGATGCTACCCCAATCTCCGGTCCTGCATGGGTGTAAGCACCCGCATCTGTTGCCCTGGCAATAGAAGATCCTGCCACATTACAAACCCCAAACACAAAGGCCCCTTTTTCTTTGGCTAGTCCAATGGCAGCCAAAGTATCTGCAGTTTCTCCTGATTGAGAAATAGCAATCACAATATCATTAGGCCCAATAATTGGGTTTCTATATCTAAATTCAGAGGCGTATTCTACCTCCACAGGAATTCGAGCCAATTCCTCAAAGATGTATTCCGCCACAAGTCCTGCATGCCAAGAAGTACCACAGGCTACAATCACTATTCTATTGGCTTTTAAAAAACGATCTATATGGGCGTCTATTCCTGCCATTTTAATCAATCCGTCTTCTGGTCTTAGCCTACCCCTATAGGTGTCTTGAATGGCCTTTGGCTGCTCGTAAATCTCTTTGAGCATAAAGTGGTCATAGCCTCCTTTTTCAATTTGATCTAAAGAGAGTTGCAAGGCTAAAATATGAGGGGTCTTAGGAAGGTCGTCTTTTATGGAACGTAATTTTATTTTCTTACCCACTTTTAAAATAGCCATTTGATGGTCTTCTAAATACAGTGCGTCAGTAGTGTATTCAATAAATGGACTGGCGTCCGATGCCACAAAAAATTCTCCTTCCCCAATACCAATAGCCAAGGGACTTCCCAGCTTAGCTACCACTATTTCATCTGGTTTTTCAAGATCAAATACCGCAATCGCATAAGCGCCAACGACTTCTTGAAGGGCTAACTGAACCGCTTTTCCCAGCTTTACGCCTTCTTTTTTCTTGACCTCTTCAATGAGGTTCACCAATACTTCTGTATCCGTATCTGAGTGAAACACATAGCCCCTTGATTGGAGCTCCGTTTTAATAGCGTCGTAGTTTTCTATAATGCCGTTGTGAATTAAGGCCAACTGACCTGAATTCGAAAGATGTGGGTGAGAATTCACATCATTTGGCACCCCATGGGTGGCCCAACGGGTGTGTCCTATGCCTAGTGTAGCAGTGCTGTTTTTAACTTTCCCTGCCTTTTCTTCCAAGTCTGAAACCTTTCCTTTGGTCTTACACAGCTGAATAGCACCCTTTTCATACAAGGCAATTCCAGCGGAATCATAGCCCCTATATTCTAATCGAGACAATCCTTTCACAATCACAGGGTAGGCTTGTCTATGTCCTATATAGCCAACTATTCCGCACATAAGTAGGTATTTTTTTTAATTAGACTTGGTGTAAAAAATCTCTAATTGAAGTTTTTTGCCCGCTATTTCTTCGCTTACATTATTACCGTACAATACCGTTCCGAGTGGCGTTGTAGTAGCCATTACAGGAAGCTTGTCTGTTTCTCCATTGGTGAATTTGGCGGTTGAGGCAAAGTTCACACGAATGTCTGCGGTAACTCCGAGTGCCAAAGGAGCATTGGTAGAGTCTCTTAATATAATATTGTTAATGTGGTCTGTAATTCTCACAGCATACTTAGTGCCTCTTCCGTTTTCGGACTGAAGAATACCGTCATAATTTTTAAATACACCCAAGGGTGTGTCGTCTTCATATACTTCTGTGTTAAAACGCACAATAGGCAGTTTTGTATCTGCATTGTAAAGGTATAACCTAGGTGGCTCTGGCAAAGAAGTGCCCGCCAAAGCATTTTGATCTACATAAAAGACCAAACGGGCTTCATTAACCACCCATCTGTTGGCTTTAATTTGTTCTATAACCGCCCATTCTTCTGGAGCAGAAAAAAGTTTTAATTCACTAAATAATCCAGCACCCCCTTTGAGATAGATCCTGGAAGCATTTTCTATGCTGTTTAAAGCAGCCAAAACTTCTGGAGACAAAGCGCTATTGTGAAAGGTATTTACCGCATTTCCAATAATTGGACTGCTGCCACCTCCAGTGAGCATACTCATGGTATAAGTGGTCTCATTCACTGTTTTTACTCCGTCTGAGTCATAAGAATCATATGTGTATTCAATACTGATATTGGCTTTTGTAAAATCTATAAGCAATAGAATATCTTCTTGTTCCGCTATAGATAAATGCAGGCCTCTTAGGTATGCTGCAAAATTAGATTGGCTGATCAGGTCGTAGGAACCTTCTTTATCAATAATAGCCCGCTGGAAAAAAGCTGCGTCTAGCGGAACCCTAATGCCTGGATTCAATCTGCTGCTTAATTCAAGTGATTCATCTACCTCTGTGGTGTCTGGATCATCTTGTTTGTAAAACAAAAACTCCTTGTCTGAAATGCTCACTGGGCCGTCAAACAAAACATCACTGGTGAAAGAAGGATTAAAAGTTTGGTCAGAAAAATATTCTTGGGTATTGATGAAATCAGATGCTGGATCCAAATCTCTTAAAAAGTAATCTAACTTTTTAACCTTTAGATTAAAAGGAGTTTCCTTGTCTCCATAAATACTGTCCAAATCGAACGACTTGGCAAATAAATTAGCGGCGGTCTCCGTGTCTTCTCCATCATTAATTCCGTCTCCATCTGTATCTGGATTTAATGGATCTGTCCCTGTATTATTTTCCGTAATATCTGTAACACCATCTCCGTCAGTGTCGCTACTAGCGTCATTAGGATCAATGTCATAAACATCTACAAGGCCATCTAAATCTGAATCTGCTCTTGTATTAAGCAGAAAAGGCAAATACAAATAAGCCGCTGTTACTGTTTCGTTTTCCCTAGTAGTAGCTGTATTTTCATTTTCCTGTGTGTAGAAACCAAAAGTAGGGTTCCCTTGGCTGTTTTGTAATCGCAACTGAGTGGCTACAGAAGCAGAAGTTTTGCCGTAAACAGGATGATTAAAATGTCCCAATTGATACAAAGGAAGCTTATTCGTCTGAACTGCTGCTACCGATTTATTGGTGACAAAAACATTGAAAATGGCTTGATTGGTGTCAAAAACTTCTCCACTAATAATCCCCTCTCCTTCTAATGTGATAGTGTCTTGACAAGAAAAAAACCCTAAGGCTACCAACAAAAGTGAGCTTACTTTTGTCAGAGAACTTTTAATACCGCTCATGTAAATTACTTTAGTACTTCCGTGTTGTAAAAATTAGCATAGGCTTCTTCAAATCCTTGAACAGGCACGTATGGTAACACTGGTTTTTTGAGGTTGGCTATATGGTTTGTCAGGTCTTCTGAAAGATCTTCAGCGGCTAAAATAATGGCATCTGAATGATTGGCAGCTACTTTTAACAAATTATTATAATCAGGATTTTCAAGAACGGCTAAGTCTTCTTGACCTATACCATCAAAGGCAATTTTTTTAGACAAATCTTTATCTAAAGATCCTTCAAAACTCTTTTTATACACAGAAGTGACCACCTTACTCTCAGAGAAAAGCGGTTCGTCTGCGTAAAATTTCTTGAGGTATAAAGGCAGTAAAGAAGCCATCCAACCATGTACATGAATAATATCCGGTGTCCAGTTTAATTTCTTAACAGTCTCTACCACGCCCTTAGCAAAGAAAATAGCTCGCTCGTCATTGTCAGGGAACATTACCCCCTTGGCATCTGTAAAAGTGGCTTTTCTTTTAAAGTACTCATCGTTGTCAATAAAGTACACCTGAATACGTTCTTTAGGAATAGAAGCTACTTTAATAATTAACGGCATATCCATGTCATTAATCACTAAATTCATTCCTGAAAGCCTAATCACTTCGTGAAGCTGATGCCTTCTTTCGTTTATGTTACCGTACTTGGGCATAAAAATTCTAATTTGCCCACCATTTCCGTTCACCATTCTTGGCGCCTCATAAGACATTTGAGACACTTCGTTCTCAGGTAAATAAGGCACTAATTCTGAAGATACAAACAATATCTTTTTACCATTCATACAGCATATGTTTTAATAAATTCCCTTGGGAAGTGGCAAAATTACAAAAATTATAGAGATTAGCCGTAATTATAGTAAGTTTGCTCCCGTTTTATAAAGAACCATGGACGTATTCAACAGTGTAAAATCTTTAAATGAAAGGCTCTCGTTTTCCAGAGAACAAGGAAATAGTCTAGGGCTTGTTCCTACTATGGGTGCCCTTCACAATGGTCATTTAAGCCTAGTAGCAAAGGCTGTGAGGGAAAACAACACCGTAGTAGTGAGTATTTTTGTAAATCCTACTCAGTTTAATAATGCCCAAGATCTGGCACAATATCCCCAACAATTAACGGCAGATATTGCCCTGCTAAAAACCATTTCAGAAGATTTACTGGTATTTACCCCCAGTGTAAAGGAAATGTACCCAGAGGGCTTGGGGGCAAAACCTTATTCATTTAATGGATTAGACCGCAGGTGGGAAGGCGAAGATAGGCCAGGACATTTTCAGGGTGTAGGTACTGTTGTAGAAAAATTATTCGAAATGGTAAGGCCGAACCAAGCTTACTTTGGAGAAAAAGATTTTCAACAACTGGCTATTATCAGGGATTTAGTGCGTCAAAAAGCATTCGGTATTTCAATTGTAGGCTGCCCTATCGTAAGAGAATCTTATGGTCTGGCCATGAGTTCCAGAAATGAAAGGCTTAAACCACAAGAACGGGAAACCGCTTCAGTTGTTTATAAAGCGCTACAATGGGCGGTTAAAAAAGTGGCCACTAAAAAACCTTTAAATGAAATTACTCAAGCAGCTGTAAAAAAGATCCATGCCTTAGAAAACACATCAGTTTTTTATTTTGAATTTGTAGATACAGACACATTAGAACCCATAGAAACACTTACGAATCCTGAAAATACTAGAATAATTACTGCGGTAGATTTTAAGGGGGTAAGGCTTCTAGATAATATAGGCCTCTAGCCTAACTAAAAATTAGTAAAATTCATATCTTTACCCCATGCAAATACATGTCGTAAAATCTAAGATTCACCGCGTTAAAGTAACCGGAGCAGATCTAAATTATATTGGAAGTATTACCATAGATGAAGATCTTATGGATGCTGCCAATATTATTTCAGGAGAAAAAGTACAGGTAGTGAACAATACCAACGGAGAACGTTTGGAAACCTATGCCATTCCTGGACCTAGAAAAAGTGGCGAAATTACTTTAAATGGTGCCGCTGCCAGAAAAGTAGCTGTAGGAGATGTACTAATCCTAATCACCTATGGTATTATGGATATTGAGGCTGCTAAGAAATTTTCTCCTTCTCTTGTATTTCCAAACGAAGCAGACAATACACTCACTTAGCTATTTGCTTTCCAAAAATGATCCGCTGATTCTTTAAAATTTGAAAAAAAACCTACTAAAAATACTCAAAACATTTGGCCCTATCGCTTTTGGCTTATTTTTAATTTGGTACACTTATTCGAGCACCTCAGCAGCAAACAGAACACTTATTTACGACTATATTATTTCCGCAGACCCTTTATGGATTGGATTATCCCTTGTCATTGGTTTGCTCAGTCATATCTCTAGGGCGGTTAGATGGAATTACCTCTTGGGCCCATTGGGCTACCAACCCAGACTAACCTCCAATATTCTGGTTATTTTAATGGGGTATTTTGCCAATTTAGGTATTCCAAGGTCAGGAGAAATATTAAGGGCAACAGCACTCACCACTTATGAAGATGTGCCATTTCAAAAGGGCTTTGGCACTATTATTACAGAGCGTGTTATTGATTTATTCATGCTCCTTTTAGTGGTCATCCTCGGTTTAATCTTACAGACAGACGTCTTATTAGATTTCTTTGCGCAAAAAGGTATTTCGTGGACTAAAATTGGCTATATGGCCCTTGGAATTATCTCCATTGGTAGCTTTTCTTTATGGATATTAATGCGGTCTAAAAATAAAGCAATAGTCACTTTAAAAGCCAAGGTATCTGACTTATTATCTGGGGTGTTTAGCGTTTTTAAAATGGAGCACAAATGGCGCTTTATAGCCCACACACTATTTATATGGGCGGCTTATGTGGGCATGTTCTGGGTCATAAAGTTTACCGTTTCTGAAACCGAATCCTTAGGTGGTTCCGCATTACTGGTGGCTTTTGTAGCAGGTGCTTTTGCCATGTCTGCAACCAATGGAGGCATAGGACTTTACCCTATCGCCATTCAAAAATCTTTGGCTATTTTTGGGATTAGCATTGCTGCTGGAAATGCCTTTGGTTGGATTATGTGGATCTCACAAACCCTGCTGATTGTAGTTCTGGGTGGACTTTCTTTTTTAATCATTCCATTTGTAAGCAAAAAAAAATAAACCATGGCCAAACTTAAAACATCTTTTTTCTGTCAAAACTGTGGTCAAAACTACGCCAAATGGGTAGGCCAATGTAGCGCCTGCAAGCAATGGAATACCGTGGTGGAAGAAGTGCTAGAAGCACCTGAAAAAAAAGCGTGGAAAGCAGGAAGCTCAGGAGTTAAAAAAGCAAATAAACCTTTAAAAATAGGAGAGATTAGCACAGAAACAGAAGTGCGATTAGACACCTTAAATCAAGAGTTCAACAGGGTGCTTGGTGGTGGATTAGTCCCAGGGTCTCTAGTTTTACTCGGGGGAGAGCCGGGTATTGGGAAAAGTACCTTGTTACTGCAAATTGCACTTAGTTTGCCTTACAAAACACTTTATGTCTCTGGAGAAGAAAGTCAGAAACAAATTAAAATGAGGGCAGATCGTATTTTGCCTACCAGTGAAAACTGCTTTATTCTCACTGAAACTAAAACACAGCACATATTCACTCAAATAGCTGAAATTCAACCAGATATTTTAGTGATTGACTCCATACAGACCCTTCAAACAGACCATATTGAATCTGCAGCTGGTTCTGTTTCTCAGATTAAAGAATGTACTGCAGAACTGATCAGTTTTGCTAAAGAAACGAATACCCCCGTGATACTGATTGGACACATTACCAAAGATGGAAGTCTGGCAGGACCTAAAATTTTAGAGCATATGGTAGACACTGTGCTTCAGTTTGAGGGAGACAGAAATTATGTATATCGCATTCTAAGAGCCAATAAGAATAGGTTTGGTGCTACCGCAGAATTGGGGATTTATGAAATGCATGGGGCTGGGTTAAGGGAAGTGAACAACCCTTCAGAAATATTAATTTCAAAACAAGACGAAGGCCTTAGCGGTACCGCTATTGCTGCTTCCTTAGACGGCATGCGTCCTCTAATGGTAGAAATTCAAGCTTTGGTCAGTACTGCAGTTTACGGGACACCACAAAGATCTACGACCGGCTATAACGCAAAAAGGCTCAATATGCTCTTGGCCGTATTAGAAAAAAGGGCCGGTTTTCACTTAGGCGCTAAAGATGTATTTTTAAATATTACAGGGGGAATTTCTATTGAGGACCCTGCCATAGATCTAGCTGTGATTGGCGCTATCCTGTCTAGCAATCAAGACCACCCTATTGACCGAAGTTTCTGTTTTGCAGCAGAAGTGGGCTTGGCCGGAGAAATTAGACCGGTACAAAGGGTGGATCAAAGAATTACAGAGGCCGCAAAGCTCGGTTTTGAACACATCATTGTCTCTAAGCACAATAAGATGAGTGCAAAGCCAATAGGCATAAAAGTCATAGGCCTTGGAAGGGTAGAGGAAATGGTAGAGTTGCTATTCTCTTAAGAAGAAATGTTGGAATTGCTATTCTCTTAAAATGATTTAATAACTGATGAAAGAATTCAGGCATTTTATCCCCGAATGCCTTATAATCAACACATAAAATCAGGACTTTAATGCTATGGCCCCGGATTGGGATACGTAGCATGAACCCCTTCTATAGCCTTTAACACCTCTTGTGACAAATCGGTGTCTATGCTCTTGATATTTTCTTCTAACTGAGCCATGGAAGTAGCGCCAATAATATTAGAAGTCACAAATGGCCTGGTATTCACAAAAGCCAAAGCCATTTCAGTAAGGCTTAAGCCGTGGGCTTCTGCAATAGCTGCATAGGCCTCTGTGGCGGGTACATTTTGTCCCACGCTGTATCTATTGTAGTTTGGAAACAAGGTCACCCGTGCATTTGCTGGCTGCTTTCCTCCAAGGTACTTTCCAGAAAGCACCCCAAAACCTAATGGAGAGTAGGCCAATAGGCCAATATTTTCTCTCATTGACACCTCAGCCATACCTGTTTCATAGAGCCTGTTCAAGAGGTTGTATGGATTCTGACAAGTCACCATTCTAGGCAGGCTTGGGTCATTTCTGTGCAATTCCATATACCTCATAGCCCCCCATGGGTTTTCATTAGAGATCCCTACCTGTCTTATTTTACCTGCTTTAACAAAACCTTTTAGAGTTTCTAAAATCTCTTGAAAATTGTCTTCCCATACCTCATCTTCTTTGTGTTGGTAGCCCCTTTGTCCAAAGAAATTGGTATTTCTCTCTGGCCAATGCAACTGATACAGGTCTAAGTAATCTGTCTTTAATCGCTTTAAACTACCTTCAAGGGCAGTATTTAGTGCTTCTTTGCTAAAGCCATTTTCTCTAATAAAAGCGGTAAAAGCAGCTTTCCCAGCAATTTTTGAAGCCAAAACCACCTGGTCCCTGTTTTTATTTTGCACCAACCAATTTCCAATAATAATCTCTGTATGTGCATATCGCTCTGCAGCTGCAGGCACAGGATATAATTCTGCCGTGTCAAAAAAGTTCACTCCATTATCTAAAGCAAAATTCATTTGCTCAAAAGCTTCCTCTTGGGTGTTTTGCTTTCCCCAAGTCATGGTCCCTAAACAAATCTTACTTACTTTAATATCACTAGCTGGTAAATGGGTATATTTCATTACAGAGAAATTTCTACGGTTACTGGGCAGTGGTCCGAATGAACTGCCGCGCTTAAAATTTGAGCATTTAAAATTTGAGTGTCTAAGGGTTTACTCACCAATGCATAATCCAAACGCCAACCTTTATTATTGGCCCTTGAATTGGCCCTATAACTCCACCAACTGTATTGGTCTGGAGCGGTGTTAACCTGTCTAAAGCTATCTGTGAATCCGCTTTCCAAAAGGGCAGACAACCAAGCCCTTTCTTCTGGTAAAAATCCAGAAATATTTTTATTCCTCACAGGATCGTGAATGTCAATGGCCTGATGACAGATATTGTAATCCCCACAAATGACCAAATTGGGGTCTGTTTCTTTTAAGGATTTGGTGTAGTCTAAAAAATCATCCATATAGTTGAATTTAAAGTCTAGCCTATCTTGGTTGGTTCCAGAAGGAAGGTACATGCTCATAATGGATATACCCGGATACCGAACCAAAAGATTCCTGCCTTCAAAATCCATATAATCTATTCCTGTTCCATAAACCACATCTTCTGGTTTAGTCTTACATAGCACCGCCACACCACTGTAGCCTTTTTTTTGAGCAGAAAACCAATAATGGTATGGGTATCCTGCTGCTTCAAAAAGACTTAGGTCTAACTGGTCTTTATGGGCCTTGGTCTCCTGCAAACAAAGCACATCTGGGTTGGCTGCCTGCAACCAATCTAAAAACCCTTTTTTTAATGCGGCACGTATTCCATTAACATTGTAAGAAATAATCTTCATAGTGACTTAGGCCATTTTTTTTAACCAATGCTTAGCACTTACAGCCTGCTCAATAATTCCAGCTAGGTCTTTCACCGCTACACGCTCTTGCTCCATTGAATCCCTGTGTCTAATGGTCACCGTCTGGTCCTCTTTGGTCTGGTGGTCTACCGTAATACAGAATGGCGTACCCAGTGCATCTTGCCTTCTATACCTTCTTCCTACAGCATCTTTTTCATCATAACTCACGGCAAAATCCCATTGTAATTCCTGGAAAATTTCATGGGCCAATTCAGAAAGTCCGTCTTTTTTTACCAAAGGTAGGATGGCCGCTTTAGTGGGCGCCAGAACTGCGGGAAGTTTTAATACCGTTCTAGTAGAACCGTTTTCTAAGGTTTCCTCCTCTAAAGACTTAGAGAAAATAGCTAAGAACATCCTGTCTACTCCAATAGAAGTTTCTACTACGTAAGGCACATAAGACTCATTGAGCTCAGGATCAAAAAATTGTAATTTTTTTCCTGAGTGTTTTTCGTGGCTGCTCAAGTCAAAATCTGTTCTGGAGTGAATGCCTTCTAATTCTTTGAATCCAAAAGGAAACTTAAACTCAATGTCTGCTGCTGCGTCTGCGTAATGCGCTAGCTTATCGTGGTCGTGAAAACGATAGTTGTCAGCAGAAAAACCAAGGGAGTAATGCCATTTAATCCTAGTCTCTTTCCATTTGTCATACCATTCTTTCTGGGTGCCAGGACGTACAAAAAATTGCATTTCCATCTGTTCAAATTCACGCTGTCTAAAAATAAATTGTCTCGCTACAATTTCATTTCTAAACGCTTTTCCTATTTGTGCAATCCCGAAAGGGATTTTCATCCTTCCTGTTTTTTGAACATTTAAGAAGTTTACAAAAATACCCTGTGCCGTTTCTGGTCTTAGGTACAAATCCATGGCTGAGTCTGCACTCGCACCAATTTTGGTGCCAAACATGAGGTTAAATTGTTTCACATCCGTCCAATTACCTGACCCTGAAATAGGACATACAATCTTGAGTTCCTCAATCAATTCTTTTACCGCTGCCAAATCCTCTTTGGTCAATGCGTCTCCCATTCGTGCCAAAATAGATTTTGAAGTCGCTATGTATCCTGCAACCCTTTCATTGGTGGCCATATACTGCTCTTTGTCAAAACTATCTCCAAAACGCTTGGCTGCTTTGGTGAGTTCCTTTTCAATTTTTGCTTCAATTTTAGCGACATGGTCTTCAATAAGAACGTCTGCCCTGTAGCGTTTTTTAGAATCTTTATTGTCTATTAAAGGATCGTTAAAAGCGTCTACGTGTCCAGAGGCTTTCCAAACTGTAGGATGCATGAAAATAGCCGAGTCAATCCCCACTATATTGTCGTGCATTTGAACCATTGCGCGCCACCAATAGTCTTTAATATTGTTTTTTAATGCTACGCCTTGTTGGGCGTAGTCGTATACGGCGCTAAGGCCGTCATAAATCTCTGAAGATTGAAATACAAAACCGTATTCCTTTGCGTGAGAGATTACTTTTTTAAAATCGTCTTCTTGTAATGCCATAAGGACAAAAATAAGATATTCCCCTCAATTGAAGTCTGAAATTAAATAGAGAATTAGAGCCAATTGCCCATTCTCTAAAAAAACCCTTTCTAATTTTAATAGGACTTAAAAAATCTACAAATGAAATCAAGAATAATTAAAGGTCATTAATTATGTGTG
>Ga0209307_1000545_pt1 | contig 25794 bp, 28 predicted proteins | sample COGITO_mtgs_1105_FD_185519 | JGI IMG/M metagenome (GOLD analysis project Ga0209307, IMG submission 185519) | Pelagic marine microbial communities from North Sea - COGITO_mtgs_110530 (SPAdes) (version 2) | ecosystem: Environmental > Aquatic > Marine > Epipelagic ... | reverse complement strand
TGCTCCTTCGTTTTATATGCTAAATTCAACTTACACTTCTTTTCTTCTTTTAATTCCAACACTCCTCTCTCTCTTTTTAGGTGAATTATTCGATTTGTTATATCACGCAATTTTGTTGTATAGTCTTTTCTACAATTATCTATTTTTTTTATCAGTGAAAAGACATTTAAATTATAAATCTTTGGATAATAATATCTAATTCGTCTTGGTATCAAAAACTTATTAATTGCCTTAATTTCCTTTATCTTAACTTCTATATCCAATATCTTTTTTTGTATGTCTTTTTCCATCTCTTCTCTCCCATTTTCACCAAATAATAAAAAATAACCTGAAGAAAATTCACACATCGACTGCAATTTATCATATTGATGTGCTGATATTTTATGTGCCTCCGCCTTAGCGTCCAACTTCATATAATTGATTATTGCAAGTAAAAAGGTTACTATCGCATTTATAACCGCCAACCACAATGTACCATAATAAATGTCACCCGACAATGGTGACAATACAGATGCACTAGTAGATAAAAATATAGCCGGCATCATATAATAATTTAAGTATGTTTCGCAATAGTCTTTTGCCTCCATGTAAATCAACTTTTGCCCTCTCACATATGTTGCCAATATATCCATAGCAGACGACGCACTTTCATTTGGGGTTGAATACAATGTTTCTAAACTTTTCTCTACTCCGGAATAAGACACTCGATTGTAATGATCGTTTGTAGATGTGATCGCTTCTTCATAATCATAATCCAGTAAATCCAATGGGTTAATAGTATCAACTTGTATGTTCAACTCGGAATTAAGAATATTTAATGGCTTTTTCTTTCCATTATATTTATACATTGGACTATTCAATGCCAAGTTTGGTCGGGGTGTTGGGGGTGGCAGCGCAGCATTATATCCACTACTTATTTCAACACCTAGTGCGCCATTTAAGGATTTTTCTTCTTGTCTATCACATACGTCGGTATTACTAGATATATCATCGATTTGTGGTGTATCATTTATATTTAAACTAACTGACATATTAAATATAATTGTGTTATTATTGTCGCTTATTTACCGAATTAAATTGATATTTTAAAACTTTAACTTAATAACGGCAATATAAATAAACATGAACACTGCAAACATGGAACAACACTTAATACAAGTATATGGACATGATTCTTTTAGAGAATATCAAAAAGACATAATTACCGACGTTTTAAATAAAAATGATGTGATGGTGGTGTTGCCAACTGGCGGAGGTAAATCATTATTATACCAATTCCCCACTACTTACAGTGGCAAAATTACAATTGTTATCTCTCCCTTAATATCACTAATGAATGACCAATGTATGTATTTAAATTCTAAAAACATAAAAGCAGTAAGTTTAAACTCGGAAACTCGTGTAAATGTATCCGAATATGGTAACTATAACATCATATATACAACGCCAGAGTTTATAATAAACCGTATCCCAGCTTTTAAATTAATACAAAACAAGATTGGATTAATTGCCGTGGACGAGGCTCATTGTGCTTCACAGTGGAGTCATGATTTCAGAACTTGTTATCAAAAAATAAGGATTTTAAAACACGAAATGCGGGAAATACCGATATTGGCAATCACGGCAACTGCTACCCCTTGTGTATTAAAGGATATATACAAGTTTATTGGACTAAAAGATTCGTGTGAATATCTATTGGGAACAAGACGAGATAACCTTAGCATTAATGTATTGCCTAAATGGCGGTTTTCAGAATGTAAATATGAAGAGCCTACTATTATATACACATCGACTAGAAAAGATTGTGAGAAAATCGCAAACAGTTTATCTGCTAGAGGTATATCGACCGCATATTACCATGGTGGAATGACGAAAAATCAAAAAGATGAAAGCTATCGTAAATTTATAAACGATGAATTATTAGTGATCGTGGCGACTATTTCATTTGGAATGGGAATCGATAAGGCAGATATAAGGCATGTTATTAATTATGGAATGCCGAGCGATATTGAAACATATTATCAAGAAATTGGTCGTGCGGGGAGAGATGGGTTACCAAGTAAAGCCACTATTTATTACAGCGATGGTGATATGTCAACATGTTCTTATTTAATGTCAAAAGGAGCTGAATCTCAATCAAATATAAGAATGAAGCGATTAAACATGTTATATAGTTACTTAACAAACAAAAGAATATGTCGACAACAAATGATTGAATATTATTTCGAACATGAAAAAATGCCATTGGAATGCCAATCAAATGATGTATGTGGAATGTGTGATAACTGTAAGTCTGAAAAATCGTCATTATCAAATGATATAACAAAAGAAGCATTATGCGTAGTGAATACAATTAAAGACTTTTATATGATGAAAGGTTTCAGCGTAGGATTGAAAAAAACAATTGAACTAGTTCAAACAAGTAAAAAACACACAATAGAACCAGCTAGAACGGATGAGTGGATAAAAGATGTTATTAATATATTGATATCAAAAGATATATTAAAAAGATATAAACCACCACGCAGTTTTGGTGTAGTTATTGCGATCGGACAAACTCCTGTAAAAGATGTCCTACCAATTATGTGTGAAATTAAAATGGATGAAAGCACCCTTAGAAATGTATTTAATACTTATACTTATAGTGAAAAAAAGGAAAAAAAAGTAAGAAAAGAAAAGAAAATGAAAAACAAGGATGCGGTTCGTTTACTATATAAGGAAGGACTGTCTCCAGATGAAATTGCAACCCGACTGAAGTTAACCCAAATAACAGTTAATAATCATATATTAAATATGTTTGAAAACGATGAAGATGTAGACATTGACTTTGATTATTACAAGTTAGATGAAGAAAAAGAGCAAATGATTAAAGCAGCAATAGCCAAAGTTGGAACAATCTACCTTAAACCAATTAAACAAGAAGTTGCCAGTGATATCACATACGAACAAATAAAATTATGTATAATTGCTATGAAATATGAAAATGAATTATAAGATATAATTGTTAAGTATTCAAAATAACATAATTTAATATACAAATCAAATAATATTATTTAAGTTTTTCATGTTCAACATTATCAATAATGTCTTTAATATCAACATTTTTTGCTATATCACTGATGACAACTTTAGTTGGTTTGTTTAACAATTCAGATGATATTTTGCATTTAATGTTTTCAGTAGTTGTGTCATGTGGTAGTGGGTTTATTTTATCATATTCATTATAAAAGTCCATATATGCTTTTTTATGTAACTGATTAACTGAATCATATAAATGGCTGCTTATTTCATCACCGGGTATATCTTTTACCCACCCTTCATGTTTGTCTTTAACAAAGAAATTCCTTCTTTTTTGGTCTGTGCAGTGTATGGGTCGTTCTGTAACCGGTATATCGCTTAGGTTTTGAATCATTTTCTTAGACACGAAATTCTCGATTACATGGTCTTCTTTTAATATATCATTTAATTTAAATGTTATGTTATCTACAAAATCTTGTAGACTTTGTGCGTTATGACAATGTTTATCCAAAAACAAGTTAAATGAAATGTTGTTTGTTTGATTGTTGTTAATAATTGTTTGTGTTGGCTTTTCTACTACTTTATTAAGAGTGCTTGTCAATAAGGATACTTGTTGTGCCAACTGTTCAAGTTTGTCAAGTCCACTTTGCTCGTTTGTGGCACCTTGCGTTGGTTGAGTTGGTATGGGCTGCTCTTCTATTTTAACCCCACTAGCATCATCTATATTTGCCACTTTTTGCCACTTTTTGCCACTTTTCATCGTCAGTCTTTTATGCTTTGTGGTCTCAATATGTTTATCCCAATTGTATTTCTTAGGTGCGTTATAATTACAAACTTTGCATACTTTAAAATATTTTGGTTTGCTATTTTTGTCTTTATTTTGCCATTTTCTACTCACATTTCCTACTTTTGCTAAATGCTTTTTGGTGCGAAGATGTTTCTTATAATTAGAGTTATTAGACGATATATAATTACAAAATTCACAGTGGAAGGGTTGAGTAGTTTTTGAGTAGTTTTTTGCTTCCATTTACATTTTAATAGAGAAAAATATTTAAGTATATTTTGTTGAATTTGTGGCATCAAAAACTACTCTGGAAAAAAAGGCACCAATCGAACAAAAAAAAATCCCGATGGGTGCCTTTTTTTCAAAATATTGAAAAAATCACCAAACCATACTTTTCATTTTATGCGAAAATCACCAAAGCAAAACGCTTTCTTTTTCATAAAAATAAGTGTAAAAACCGGATTTTTTCGATGATTTTCACGATTTTCGTTAGCGTCTCAAGGCAAAATCACTAGTCTATTTTATGACGACTTACAGTAATAAAAGGTTTTAGTGGTTGAGGAAAATAAAAAAAAATTTGCCACTTTTTTGCCACTTTTTGAAAATTTTTATCGAGCGGTTTTTTGGCGTTATTTTTGTTGTTCAATCCAACCACAAAGCATTTTTCATTTTTTTTGCTCCCAAAAATTTAGGCACGAAATTTGCCACTTTTGTGCCATTTTCTACTCTAATTTTTGATTTTTTAAAAATCCTTATGCTTTGCGTGATTTTTTCTGCGCGTTTTTGACAGCATATATGGTAATAAAATATTTTTTAAAAAAACACTAAAAAATACAAAATTAGAGTAGTTTTTGAGTAGTTTTTGAGTAGTTTTTTCGGCCGATTTTCGAAATTTTTCATTTTTTGCATTTTTTTTCGATTTTTTTTTCGATTTTTTTGCATTTTTTTCACCGATTAGTGCCTTTTTTTACGGAAAATACTTTTTTGCCATTTTTTTACTTTTTCAAGGTGTCACTTTGCCTCCTGACGACAACTCGTCACAAAAGTGGAAATTGCCATTTTGAAAAAAAATAATTTTGAAAAAAAGGCACCAAAAAAGGCTCCCATCGAACAGTTTTTTTCATAAAAGTTTTTTGAGATTTGAAAAAGAACAAGGTCGGGGGTTGTCCAAAATGAAATCTCAAAAAACTTTTTGTAAAAAAACTGTTCGATGGGAGCCTTTTTTGGAACCTTTTTTTTTTGAGCATTTTTTCAACAAGACCATAAATTTAAACTTGCGCTATTTTTATTACGACAAATCATCACGGTTTTATCAACTAGTAAAACCATGAAAAATCCGAAAAATCCGAAAAAAAGGCACTATTTTCGAAAAAAAGGCACCAAAAAAGGCTCCCATCGAAAAACACGTGACTGTTCGATGGGAGCCTTTTTTGGAACCTTTTTTGGAACCTTTTTTGGAACCTTTTTTGGAACCTTTTTTGGAACCTTTTTTGGAACCTTTTTTGGAACCTTTTTTGGAACCTTTTTTTTGAAATAATTTATACTTAAAGATAAATAATATTAATTAAGTAATGGATAATGAAAATATAATAATCGACTTTTTAAAAAGTATAAACATTATAGATAAATCCGAAACCACATTGGAAAATATATTTATAAAACGAAGTGTTTTAATCGATAATATTGAAAATTATCAAGATTTAAGTGAAAACATAGTGAAATTGGAATCAATATTTTCAACATCATCAATTGAATCGTTACATGAATCCGCAAGCAATCGACAAAGATGGCCGTTTTTAAATTTCACGAGACAATTGTTGAAAACCAATGGTTATACTATGAAACCAATACGCAAAAGTGCAGGATATACTGCTTCCGGTAAAAAAAAGTACGACAGATACTTTTTAATCAATAAAAAGGAAACAAGTAAATCAAATAATGAATTAAATAGTTCTTAATATATATATTAATAAACTGTTAATATGTATAATAATTTATTTTTACTAAGTTCCATGATATTAACCACAAGTGTTATGTATTACTTCTATGGACATGGTCCATCTAAATCAGTAGAAGGAGTCTTAATTGTAGATAAACCGCACGAGCGCAAATAATATATAATAATCATATAAATTATATATTATTTAGTTTATTGTATATCTTAATTTATTATTCAATATCTATTTTTTGAAGAACAGTATTACCAGATAAATCGTTACTAGACAAATCTATTTCAATTGTTGTTTCATCTTCTTCGACGGCGTTTGCTTCTAATACCGGTTCACTACCACTAACTTCAACAGACTCATCAGTATTAATATCATTTGTTTCGTTATTAGATGACAGTTCGTCTTGAGTAGCTGGTGGTTGTTCTGGTGCTGTCTCGTGTATAGATACTGCTTTTGGTTGTTCTTTATTTAGGTCTGTTGTCTCGACTGTTTCTTCTTTATTACTAACGAACGCATTTGCTTCAATATCAAATCCCATATCGTTAAGTTCATTCATATTAAGTTCTTGCATAATATTCTGCATTTCGACTTCAATTGACTGTGGTTCACTTGTATCTGCTGGCACACTTGTTTCATTCATATTCTTTGCTTCTTTAATTTGATTCATAACATCCTTGTATATTTCATTTCTTCTTTTAGTTTCATCTTTAATGATGATATCTTGTAGTTCTTTATTACGCTTTATATCAGCTATCCGTTTTTGTTCTTCTTCTTCTTCTAGTTCTTTACTTGTTTTTTTATAAATTTCCACGGGTCTAATATCAAGTATTTCTGGTTTATAAAAAGCGTTGTCATCATTTAATTTATTACCTTTCTTGTCGCGTTTAATAAATGTTTTGTCGAACAGTTTAACAATGTCTTCTGGAATATTAGGGCTTTGTTCAATCAATCTATCCATCTCGCCTCTCTGTACCGATAAAAATTCAGTTCCGTCTACCAATCTCTCTTTTACTGGTAAGCTTAGTTCTACAGAAATATTCCTGGAAAACTTAGAATATGCGACGCCTGCAGCACGATGACCTTCCATTTTCTCTGCAACTTTTAAAAATTGTGCGATAGTTGTTATCAAACCTGCGATAATATTTAGCGAGCCCACCACAACACTAACAGTTGGTCGCGCATCAACAGGAAAACTAGATTGAGCAAAGTTAGCAACTCCAGTAAGTGTACTAAGTATAATAACTGGTAAACTAAAACACATGTTGCATCTTTCATATTTATTAAATGATTTATCGTGTAAGTATCTGTAACTACTGCCTACTTCAGACCAATTCTTTAAAATCTTTTCTTGCTGTGGATGCCACGATTTTGGTTTTTTTGATAAATTATCTATATCATTGGGTGTATTTTTATCCATCGATATTATAATTAGCAAAAGTAATTTTAAATATTATTATTTAATAATTAAAATTATAATAAAAAGTATATTTGTTATAGTCGAATTATTGTTGTTGTTATTATTGTTGTTGTTATTATTGTTGTTGTTATTATTGTTATCGTTGTTATCGTTTAAATGATGGAATAGAATATACACCAAACACATTTTTCTCGTATTTTGCAATGATTCTTGGTCCGGTTACATTATTTACAATATCTGAACTATCATATACATTATTGATGTTGTCTATGTAATAACTTATACCGTTAATTTCTTCAATCCACACAGTTCGTTTAGTATATGGATTTGCCTGAGGCTTGTTTTCAACATGGCCGTGTGGTGTGCCTTTGATATGCGTTCCACAAAACGAATAACCATCCTTTTTACGCCTACTACATTGCTCGCCAGTGGCACGAAGTGCCATACATTTGTCGCAAAATGGAACGACATTTTTAACTCGTTTACGCTTTTTAATATCATCTTGGTCTACTGATATTTTAGGGTAGTTATAAATAAACTCAACCAGTTTATATACATCACTATCGCTTTGAATATCTCCGTGTTGATGTTTCAACCTTTCAATGATTTCATTTTTAAAGTTGATGAAATGTTCTTCGATTTTTTTATTAATACGGCGTTCCATTATGTTTTCATTTAATATAGTAGAATATATCTAAATCAATTTAATAATATTAATAACTTTTAACTTAAAGACTTTCCCAACTGTTGGTAATCTCTGACATTATATTCTATCTACCAATAATTTACTCGATATTAAGATCGTTTTTAAAAAGATAATCAGTTGAACGGTTCGGTATAATAAGGGCAAATACACCAATTGCGTTAAACCATAGTAAGTAAGGCAAAAACCGTTCTTTATCAATTAAGTCTGGAAAATAATTTGTAAAAGCTCCGATAATTATATTAAATATAACAATCCCCAAAATTATAATTATTCTCATATAATTAATACTATTATTTTAATGTTAAATATTATTACATTTTTCTTCTAATGTTTTCAGAAACCTTAACATTTCTACTATCTAAAATATAATTACACAACTCTTGTACTTTATCACCATCATCTTTAAAATATTTCTGCATAGAAGCAATCAAATGTTTTTTGCTTAATGGTGCCTTCACCTTTTTAGTAGTTTTTATTAATTGACCTTGTGCCGTGTTCATACAATCAATATCTCTTTGGTTCATAATATCTACCAAATTATCGGTTAATTCTTTTTTAAGATTTCGTTTTTCCTTTATAGCCTTCTGTAGTTTTTTTATATCATTATCAATAGTTAACCATGTTTTTACATTTTCAATCAAATCATTTTGTGACATTATACAGTATATACAAATAATATTTTAAGTAATTTAATAATATTATTATCAAATTCAAGAATATTTATCACCAATAAAATTGTTATGTTAATATATAATGATTAGTTACATATTCAACAATTGCTACTGTTTTATCCTATACTTTATATTAGTCGCTTACTTGGCTGTATTTGGTATTACTATATTTTATCATGGAGATTTAGAAAAAATGGTAAATTTAATGGACGACGAACAAAAAGAAATTTATAGTAAAATACGAAAAGAACGGCTAAATCATTATTTAAATGGGTTGGCTGCCGGGGTTGTATTATCTCTCCCAACCTTGTATTTAATTAAAAACACAGCTAGCCGTGTGTGTGCAAGTGGTATTGTTTTAATGATGACCGCAAGTATAACATATTATCTTCAACCTAAATCTGATTATATGATAAAGCATTTAAATTCGCAAGAGCAGAAAGAAGCATGGATGAATGTATCCCGTAATTTTATTAAGAAAAAGATTTCGGGTGTCATGATTGGTTTGTTTTTATATATTGGACTTTCTATGATGCGAAAGTAATAACACAATCCAATAAAACATACAATCATATAAAGCATACAACTCTATAAAGCATACAACTCTATAAAGCATACAACTCTATAAAGCATACAACTCAATAAAGCATACAACTCAATAAATTAAATAACTATCAACCACACCCCTATACTTTATTTATTTAGATTGATATTTATTAAAGTGATTACTACAATAATATGTTTTTATGCCATCATCATTTGTAATGTGTTTTTTAGACTTTTTAGCACATTTCTCTCCCTTTCTTTTTCCTCTCGATAACAAATGTTGACAACCACACAGATTAGTTGTAGGTTTCGTATTTGTCATTTTCAACTCACCATTTTCATCATATTTCGCATGATATTTTTGATGTGTGCCACAAAGAAAGGTTAAGTAATGGTTATCTGGGTCATGCGACACACATCGTTTACCACATGTCGTTCCCTTTCGTTTTCCAGAAGATAGTTTATGCACGCATTTATTATACATGAAACACATACTAAAGGGAATATTAATGTATTTTAATTTTGGGACATTCATTGATTCATACCATGGTAAAACACCCCGTGTAGGACTTCTACAATATGGACAAATAATATTAGTATTCATGTTTATTTTATTTTGCTTACAATAATATTTGTTTTTGCCGTTTTCTTTCCAACGAACAGTTGTATTATGGAGTGGCATATAATTAAACTTATGATTACAACTAAGTGTAATATGTGATTTCTCTAAAGGTTCCCCTGTAATTAAACAACATTCCATTTCGGTTTCCGTGTTTGTGGTTGTGTCGGTGTTTTCACAGTGTTTATCTATAACAACATTTGTTGAGTTTTCCATAGATTCTTTTAATAGTTTATTAAACAATTCAGCAGATGTAGCCATAATAGTTATGATAAAATATCTATTTATTTATCTTTATATAGATTATATAAAACATGTCTAAAGCAGATTGGTCTGTTCCAACATGGTATTTTTTCCATGGGTTTGCAGAAAAGGTAAATGAAGGATATTACAATACTAATTATAAAAGGTGTTTTAATATAATTAAAGAGATCTGCTGTAATTTACCGTGTGAAGTATGTCGATTACATGCTGTTCAAAAAATGAATAATACGACCGACAATATGATAAATACAAAGGAAAAGTTGATTGACTATTTATTTAATTTCCACAATGAAGTATCTCGTCGTGCTGGAAAGCAAGTATTTGATAAAAGTATATTAGCGAAATACAAGGCATATGTTCCCTTAAGCGGATATATCCAATTTAGAAAAGGTTTTTTTAAACCATATTACAGTTTAAACTTTAACCAATGGAAACGCGATATGCTATTAAGAAAGCTAAATAAGGAATTGCTTGAGATATGGTTCCACCTTTTTACACCTTTGGAAATTTAAAACGCCCACTTCAAGCATAAAAATTAACAAAAATGTAAAATCAATAGTAGGGATACACCTACGATTGTCTAACTTTTTCCATTTCTTTTTTATCTGAAATGGTGAAAGACGAATTTGTTTTCTGAAACTCACAAGGTCGTTCTCGTTTTTCAATCCATAACTTTGTAAGTTTCATGATGTTGATTGCTGAATTTGCATCTCGGGTTCTAAATACGATTTTTTTGTTTTCGCAACTCACGCAGTTAGAACATACCAAAAGGCGAAATTCTTTTTTCATTTGTTTATTTCTGTAATATTCCAAATCTCCAAAGCAATCACAACATTTTTGAGAAGTATAACACTCGTTTATGGTAATTGTATCATACTTTTTTGTGGATTAACTTACGTTCTTCTTTACACTTTTCTGATAATTTAACTCTCATTACTAAATATATTGAGTATTATATTTAATAATTTTTAATTTAGATATAATATATAAAATTGAACTATATAACTAATATTTAACTAAATTAGTTAAAAATAAAATATTTAGAGTATATATAATATGCCAGTTTATACTTGTGAACGTTGCTTGAAAGAATTTTCTCAAAAATCTCATTTTAACAAACATTTAGAACGTAAAAATCCTTGTCAAAATAATAAGGGTAAAATAAATGAAGTTGTTGAAAAAATGGTAAATGAGAAAATAGATAATACTTTGAATAAAAAATTGATTGGTGAAAATAAAAATATTATAATTCAAACACAAACTAATATGGAAACTAGTATTAAAACTAATATTGAAATTAAGAACACAGATGGAATATCATATTTAAAGACAATAGAAAATAATAGTATTGATTTAATATTAACAGATCCCCCATACTTAATATCTCGTGATAGTGGAATGAATACACATTATAATAATGTTAAAACAAATGAAAAAAAAAATATAGAATTTATGAAAACAATAGCTGAATGGGAAGAGTATAAATTAGCTAAAAAAAATATAGAATTTGATGATAAACAAAAAGAGAACTTTATGAAATATGGAACAATATATGGTAAAAAATATTGTGTCAAGACTGATTATGGTGATTGGGATAAGGAATTTACTATTGAACTACTTGATAATTTTATAAAAGAGTATTATAAAAAATTAAAAAAAGGTGGAACATTAATAATGTTCTTCGATATTTGGAAAATAACGATATTAAAAGAGCTATTTGAAAAACATAAATTTAAACAAATTCGTTTTATTGAATGGATAAAAACAAACCCACAACCATTAAATTCAAGGGTAAATTATCTGACAAATTGTCGTGAGATTGCGTTAATAGGTGTTAAGGGTGGAAAGCCAACATTTAATAGTAAATATGATAATGGAATATATATGTATCCATTACAAGGTGGAAAAAAACGATTTCATCCCACTCAAAAGAGTTTATCATTATTTGAAGATTTAATAAATAAACATTCAAATGAAAATGATACGGTAATGGACACATTTCTTGGTGGCGGAACAACTGCAATAGCTTGTAAAAATACAAAGCGAAAATTTAAAGGATGTGAAGTATCAAAAAAATATTATGATAAAATAGAATTGTAAATATGTGGGTTTTACTATATTACTGAATTCTTTATATGTTCCATAAATGCAATTGGGTCATACCAATATGTTCCTTTTAAAGCATTTATGTCATTTATATTAAATGTTTCATCTCCTGCTATAAAATCTATACCAAATATTTTTAACTGTGGTATATTTGTAGCTCTATAACGTTTATTATTTTTTTTTGTATTTATACATACTTGCCGTTTCTGTAAATTACAGTGCCTACATAGACACTGGAAATCAGAGATTTTTTGTGTTTTCATATTTAGCACATCTGGATCATTATACAAATCATTTTTATGATCTATAACCAAATCACTTTTTGAACCACAACAAACGCAACCAGTTTTATAATGATGATCTTTTATATCTTTTCGTATAGCTCGTTTATTAATATTGTCATTATTGTATACATCAAATCCATTAGTTCTTATTGCTACTACTTTCCTTTTTTTAATCTTCTTTTCCCATATAAACCTACTATCATGAAAGAATTTCCCGTGTCGACAATTACCATTTGTTGATAATTGTAAACTACTATTTGATAATTCATCACGCGTTTTCCATTCAGATATACCATATTGATCTGGTTTAAATATTTCATCTACTTTTTGTTTGTTTGTTAATGTTTTACTAACCTTCATTTCACTCATCTTAGAGTTAACTTCTTCCATATGTACACCTTGATATGTAATGCAAGTGGTATGATATTTTTTTTAATCAATTTTATTCACACCACCACTATATATATATTACTACTTAACTGAAAACAACATTTACTAATATTTTCAAAGGTAGTTACGAAAGAGATATTGAAAAAATTAAGAAAAAGACAAGAAAACTAAAACGAAAAAAATATTTATAAAGTGGGCGTTTTAAATTTCCAAAGGTGTAAATAATAATAATTATAATGTAAACTTAATAATTATTATTGTTATCAATTTTATTAGTGCTAATGTTATTATTAGAGTACATGTTTACTGACATTTATCCTTACTATAACACTGTGTCAATCCTTGTTTGGGTTTAAAAAATACAAACAATCGATTTATTTCCATAGATGCTAATCCAATCAAACCAAAAACTATACCGTACAATCCTGCTGCAAAAAATGATGTTGTATCATAGCATTTTGATCTGGACAATCGAATAATATCACCTAGCGATAATAACCCAAGCACTACTATAAACCCAATTGAAGGTCCATTTAAAGACCCCCCCATTCCTGCGTTCGATAAAAGATAAGTAAATGTGAAAAGATGAAAAATAATGCGAAATGGAAGAACACTTTGAATGCTGTCTCCTGGTATTTTAAACACACCGCAATTATAAGACATATTTTTCAGTAGTTTTTCAGGTTCAATATCTGGATTGGTAATAAATCGTTCATTTACTAATGCAGCCATCGATAGTGTAAGAATTAAAAAAGTCGCCCACATTAATCCACTAATCGCCCCGCTAAAAAAAACCAAAAAAGTAATAATAACAGGACTCATTAATCCTATAATATTTAAAACACCCCGCCAGTCTAAAAATGGAGGAATTCTATCGGGCATATTATATATATAATTATATAATATATTACATATTATATAATATTGACAATCCATATAGTATAATGTTCACAATCCACATTGTATAATATTTACTTATATGTATGAATTTACTTATATTTATGATTTAAAAAAAGACCAAGTTGGGTCGTCTGGATCTACTTTTGCAATTAATCCTAAAAGTCCAAATAATATCCCAAAGCCTAATCCAGATTTAATGTAGCTTACTATTTTGTTTCCATCTTTGCTACCAATATAGCAATTATTTTTTTGAAGTCGAAATATATCTAAAACAGACAGCAATCCTACAACGGTTAATATTGAAATGCCATTTGAAATGTCATCCATACCATAAAAAGCATGAATTATTAAATAAGTGATAGTATACCCATAAAAAACTAAACGATATGGTATATTTAATGCACCAATCCATGATGGTATTTTAAATAAACCACAATCCAGTTTTTCACTGTTATGATCCCATAACACATAGTCACCTTTTATTTTATCACCAAGTATTTGATATAAGCCTCGCGTTATACCTAAAGCAATTATAAGAAACGATAACCACGCAATTCCTGGTAAAAAAGCACCCGCTCCAGTTCCATCACCCAAAAAAAGAATAAATGTTATTATAATTGGTGCGGTTAGCAATATCATTTCATATAAGCCGGTTGCTCCTAATAATTTTCTACTAGCAATCGCCATTTATATATAATATATATTTTTATATATTTTACATATTATATTGTATATCATTACATAACTATACAGAATATAGCATTCGATAGCACATCTCGCACATCTCACACATCTCACACATCTCGCACATCTCTCCCTTTATTCTTTATTTTATTTTTCATTCTCCATTCTTCAATTGTTTGTTTCCAAATACAATCTCCAATACACTATTTATATTGTTAACAGGTATATATTTATATTTTTCAAAAATGGTTTTATCGTTGTGTTCTTCTTTAAACAAATCAAAATCTTTGATGTTTTCTTCTGGAAACAAAAATGTGGTTACTCCAGCGCGAATTCCTCCTAAAATCTTTAAATTTAATCCACCAATAGCGGTAACTTTCCCTCTTAAATCAATCTCCCCCGTAATGGCAATATTGTTTGGTATTTTAAGTTTATTTAAACGACTGTATAATACAGTTGTAATCGCCGTTCCTGCACTGGGCCCATCTTTGGGTATCGCACCTTCCGGGCAATGAATATGTAACCCATATGATTTCACTTTTTCAAAATCTTCCAACAACATTTTCTGTGTTTTTTCCGAAGTTAATTTCCAAGCCAATGTTTTTGCGACATTCATACTTTCTTTCATAACATCTCCTTGTAATCCAGTTAACTTAAAGTCAAGAAAATTAGTAGAAGGAAAAAAGTTGCATTCAATTGGTATAATACCACCCATTCCCAGCGCATTTGCCCATAAGCCATTTATAATTCCAACATCCACCTCTAAATGAACCGTTTTGTGTGTGATTTTGTATCTTTTTTTAAGGTATTTTGTATCAACTATTTCCTTTGTCAATGATGTTTTGTTTGTATTTTCTAAATATTTGGTATAGTTATTTAAGTAATCTAAATTAATTTCACTGTAAATTTCAAACAAAATTTCCTTTAACTTTCTAACACCAGATTCATTTGTGTAGTTTTCTATAATATGTGTTAATACTGAGTCAGATACTTCAATGTTATTTTGTAAATTTAATTTGTCTTCTAGTTCAGGTAATATATATTTTTTACATATAACTAGTTTATCTTCAAGCGTTAAGTGATTAAATTTTACGCGATGAATTCTATCTAATAATATTCTATCAATTAAAGAAGGGTCATTGTAAGAAAATACAAATAACACTTTACTTAAATCAATATCGATGCCTGCGAAATATTTATCTTGAAATGATTTGTTTTGCGTGTAATCAACTAAATGCGTGAGTATGCCAATCACTTCTTTTCCTTGTTCGGTGCGGCTAATTTTATCCAATTCATCAATAAATATGATTGGGTTCATACACTTTGTTTCCATTAACACATCTACTATTTTACCCCAAGTAGACCCAACATATGTATAATTATGACCCGACAAAGTGCTTCCGTTGCTGGCGCCTCCTAACGCAATAAAGGAAAAGGGTCTAGATTCACCTTTTGCATTTTTCAAACAATGTGCCAGTCCTTTTCTTGCTAAACTAGTTTTTCCTACACCAGGAGGACCTTCAAACCCAAAACAATAACCATCTTCTTCTCCCGCAATCCATTGTCCGACAACTCGCTCTATCTGTCGTTTTGCGTCACTATGTCCGTATACGGCATCATCTAATATATCGGTCGCTTTACTGATATTTGCACCGATATCTTTCCATTTTTTATCAATATCATCAATAGTGGTTGTAATTTTATTGGTATCAATATTGGTATTATAGTTTTTGTATTTTTTTATTAAATGTTCTATAAAAGACGGGTCGTTCTTCCAAATATTAATAACATTTAAAATTTGATCTTTCATATAGGCAATTTTCTTTCCCGAATGGCAAATGTGGCTATTAACAATGTCTTTTTGCTTAAAGTAACTATTAATATAGCAGATATTAGAAACTAGTTGGTCGCGTTTATTAACCGTATATAATTCAGTCAATCGATTTAATTGTTTATTTTTAAGGGTATGTATATATGTATTTTTAATATAATGACAAGACCTCATAATGTCAATATTTGATTTGCATGCATCTAGTGAAAATAGGTCATCTTTTTCTTGTATATAACTAACGATGCTATTGTATTCTTTTTTAATATCGCCAATATAATCAAGCAATTCTTCTTTTCTGTAAACCCCGAATGGAATTTTAAGAAGTCCATCTAAAAACTGTCGTGCCTTTGAACCACTGTCATCTGATTTTGCCTTTATTTCTTTTAGTTTTACCATCGCTTTTTCTTTAACACTATCACTTGCTTTAAGCATACAAATTTGTTGTTCGATTGGTATGTCGCTCATACTGAAATTACTAAGATTATTGGTGTATTTAATGGTGTTTGTCATTGCGTCGCGGAAAAACTTTTTAACATTCCAGGGGAGAGAATCATATAAAAGTGTTTGTTCGTATGTATCTACATCTCCGTTTGAGTCGTTCGATAATAAATCATATAGTAAATAAGAAAGATATTTAAACTCTGGGTCGTTGTGTTTTAGTAAGAGTTGAATTAGTATTGTTCGCTGTTTAAATAAATCACTATTGACAAACTCTTTAATAATGGTGGAAACCGTTTTTTGTTTAAACAATATGTTTTGATTTAAACAGCCAATAAATTTGTGATATAACTCATCGTTGCTATAAACAAGAAGTTGTTTTAGTGTAAGCGAATCAACAAACCTACTAAAATCACCATTATCATATTGCTCTTCTTTTGGTTTATTTAATACAAGTTGTTTGGTTTTATTATTAACAAACCCGTTATTAATACAATGATAAGTGATGTTGTCTATCATGCATTTAACGATAAGTGTTTCTTTTTTTACGGGGTTTTGAAAACATATTTTTAAGCCGTATACTTTTGTTTGAAAATGTGAGTTGGTTCGCGCCATGTCAAAGCATTCCAGCGTTTCACTATTTTCAACGATAAGGTGATCTTCTACAATTCGGTTTTTAGCAATTACTTTGCGACTGACTTCATCTTTCGGTTTATTGTGATCTTTCCATGGCAAAGAAATAAACGATATCGGGTGACAATATTTGCTAATAATATCGTATTTTTCTTTGTTTTTCTTTAAGCAGTGTTGTTTAATAAAGTCGGAACCATAGTATAAATTTAAAAGGTCTTCTACTTGTTTGGTGCCATTGTATTTAAATATCTGAACTAATCTCTCTCGTATATCTACTAATTTGTTGTATATGCTATTGCTATTAGATTTTTCAATACATAAAAGCATAGAATTTAAATCATTGTAAATATTTGTTAAGTTGTTGATAGAGTTGTAAACATTATTAGACGAGATAATACCAAATGTTTTATACTTTTGTATGTATAAAATAGTATCTTGTATTATTTTAATGAAATATTGAATCTCATTTTCTAAATGATTTAAATTTATCGAATTTTTGTTTTTGACTGATTTCGAATTTTTTACTTTTACATTTTTCACCATCGTATATATTAATTAGATAATGATTTTATAGATTAATTAAAATATATTAAATATAAATTGCGAATTTTAATTAACATCTTAATAAATTAATGGGTATCCCCAGTTATTTTTCATATATTGTGAAAAATCACCGAACTATTATAAAGAAATTAAGTAAAAATACTAAAATAGATTATATGTTTTTGGATAGTAATTCAATAATATATGATTGTCTGCATAAAATGTCAAATGAGTATGATGTAAATAAAAAGGACGAGTTTGAAAGCAACTTAATTAAAAACACGATAATGAAAATAGAAGAGTATATAAGTATTATTTCACCAAGTGAAAAGGTGTATATATCATTTGATGGGGTTGCACCGGTTGCCAAATTAGAGCAGCAGCGAACACGGCGACATAAATCATTATTGGAAGCGAAATTAAACCAGCAATTAAATCCTAAATATGTTGAATCATGGGATAAAATAAGTATTACACCGGGAACTAATTTTATGTGTTTACTAAATAAAAGCGTATGTGAACATTTTACCAGTGCCAACGCCAACACAACCACAACCACTAACACTAAGACAACTAACGCCACTTCATATTACATAGTCAGTGGTTCAAACGAGGTAGGAGAAGGAGAGCATAAGATATTTAAGTATATGAGAGATAACCGATTAAAATTAAAAAATAAAGCGATGGTGGTCTATGGATTAGATGCCGACTTAATTATGCTGGGTTTAAACCATTTAGATGTGTCCAATCAAATATATTTATTTAGAGAGACACCTGAGTTTATAAAATCAATAGACTCGTCTTTAATTCCAAATGAAAACTATATGATATATTTAAATGAGTTATCTCGTGGTATAGAATCTAATATGAAAACAGCAATGAAATCTCAAGCAAAAACAACCATCTCACTCCATACAACACCCCCAACAACAACAACAACCCCAACAACAACCCCAACAACAACAACAAATGTAATAAAAGATTATATGTTTCTTTGCTTTCTACTAGGAAATGATTTTCTGCCACATTTTCCTTCTGTAAATATTAGGACATATGGTATTGAAATATTGATGAATGCGTATAAGCAAGTGTTAGGAAATTCATCCAAAACAATAATATGCGATAATAAGATCAAGTGGTCAAATTTGTCAAAAGTAATAAATGTGTTGGCAGAAAATGAGAAGGATAATTTTATTAGGGAACATAATAATAGACAACGATTATCGAAGCGTAGTTATCCGTGTTCTACATATGAAGAGCAAATGAAAAAGTATAATATGTTGCCAATGACCAATGTTGAAAAGGAATTGTATATTGATCCAACAAATTATGGTTGGGAGCGCCGATATTATGACACATTACTGCATTGTAATAACTACAAACACAATGTGAAAAAAATATGTATAAATTATTTGGAAGGGATTGAATGGACATTTAATTATTATAGTGGTAATGATATTGATTGGAATTGGAAATATAATTATAATTATCCCCCCTTACTGCGTGATTTAAACCGGTATATTCCACATTGGAATTACGATATATTAAATATTGAAACACCTACCAATGATATAAATGAGTATATTCAACTGGCGTATGTTTTACCTAAGGAAAAGTTAGGTTATTTGCCTTCAAAATATCACTATATATTGTTGAAAGAATTAGGTGATTATTATTTAGAGGAATATGATATGGAATGGTCTTATTGTAAATACATGTGGGAAGCACATCCAAATTTACCACAGTTAAGTGTTACAAAAATAAAGGCATTATTTGAAACGGTGCATTAGTATTATACATGTAAAAACACAACGCACACACGCCCTAATTTTTAAATATTAAACATTAATATTATATTAAAGTGTAATTTAATATAGTAAGTATATGGTGGTTCAGTTAAAAACCCGCGACGAATTGAAAAACTTTGTTAAAAAGTACGATGTGGTTATTGTAAAATTTAAGGCGGAATGGTGTGGGCCGTGCAAGCGTATCTCTCCCCAGGTAAGTGAATTAATGAATCATTATAAGAAAATCGCTTATGTGGAAGTCGATGTAGACGAAGGCAGCAGTATTGCTTCTTATTTAAAAATCCGTTCTATTCCAACTATGGTTAGTTATATTGATGGTGATATTCATGACATATTATCGTCATCTTCTGCTGAAGATATCAGTAAGTTTTTTGAAAAAACCAATAGTTATGTAAAAAAATAAATTAAAAATACTATATTTTAATTCTATTTTTAATTATATGAATGATACTCATGATTTAGACATTGAAAGCTATAATTTAACAGATTTACTTAATTTATTTCATTTAAAATACGATTTCACTGAACACGATTTAAAAGCGGCAAAACGAATGGTGGCGAAAATGCATCCTGATCGAGCCAATATAGACAATAAATATTTTATATTTTTCAACAAAGCATACAAGACAGTTGAAAAAGTATATTATTTCAAGAAAAAGAAACAACAAGATGCACATGATGTTGAATACAGTTATTTAAACGATAATGTAAAAAAAGATGAAAAGTTGTTGGTGAAAAAGTTGCAGGGGAAGTCGGTTAAGGATTTTAATGCGTGGTTCAACAAGATGTTCGAAAAGACAAAGATGTATGACGGAAAGGCGAATGGCGGTTATGATGATTGGTTCCGTTCTTCTGACGACGACGACAATAAAAAGGCATCATCCTTAAACGACTTTGACCGACTGTTTCATGATAAAAAGCAAAAGTGTCGGGATTTGGTTGTAAAAAAAGATTTAGAAGAAATGACTAGTAATAATGGATATGATTTAGATAGAAACAAGCCGTCTAGTTATTCATCTGGCATGTTTAGTAAGCTTGCGTATGAAGATTTAAAGAAAGCACATACAGAAACGGTTGTTCCGGTGACGCACGATGATTATTTAAAAAAGGAAAAATATTCAAATATGGAGGACATTAAGATGGCGCGATCAAGGCAAAATATAAATCCGTTATCGGAGCAACATTCAAAGGCTATATTAAATAAGAAAAATTATAGTTCGGAAAAGGTGGCTACCAATTTAGCATACGATTTATTAAAACAAGAAGAAGAAGCAAAACGATTAAATGAAAGATGGTGGCGAAATCTAAAACAATTGGAGTTCTAAAAAAAAGAAATAAATGATTTTCAATAAGTTATTCATATAATTAATAACAAAAGTAAATTAATAACGAATGTAAATTAATTATTATGTATTTTTATATATAATAATTATATAGATATGAAAATTATTAATTACATGTTTGCTTTTGTTGCTATAACATCAGTTGGGATGTTATATGATAAATATTTAAAAAAGTATGATATTGATAGTAAAGAATCACACGATAGGTTAATCCAACATTATTTACTAAATGGAGAAAGTAAACAAGAGGATAAACCGGTATTATGGGTGCATAGCGGTTCCGAAATTAATTCTAGAAACTGGTTGTCTTTTTCATCTAGAAATACTAAAATGGTAAACCAAGGATACATCGAGCTATGTATCAATACTATAATGAAGCACTGCTCCAAATCTTTTAAAATTTGTTTAATTGACGACGACTCATTTTCAAGATTGATGCCGGAGTGGGAGATTGATTTAAACAAGTTGGCCGATCCAATCAAAAGCCATGTTAGACAATACGCTTTTGTGCGACTATTGTATAAATATGGCGGAATGTGTTTGCCAAATAGCACAATTGTCATGGAAGATGTCAAACCTATTATGAATATGTTTTTACATGACAAAGATTTTTTTGCTGTTGAAAGCATTTCCAGAAACAAATCGGCAGACGATTTGAAATTTATCCCTGATTCTAATATTATGGGTGCACGACAAGGTTCGGATGTATTAAAACAGTTAATTGAATATTGGCAAACATTGATTTCAAAAGACAATACGGCTGAAATGGACTTTTTGGGTCGCTTTAGTATTAAGCTATTTGAACTGTACAATAAAAATGAGATAAATGTCATCAATGCAAAACTATTTGGAATGAAAGACCGGAACGGTAAAGAGATATTGTTGGAAGATTTATTATCTAGCTCTCCAATCCCAACATCTGCAAATTGTTATTGTATTGTTATACCTAAAAAAGAACTACTAAAACGAACCAAATACAATTGGTTTGTCCGTTTGAATTCGCATCAAATAATGGAATCCGACAATAATATTAGCAATCATCTTGCGTTTTCGTTGAATCAATAAAATATATAATAGAATAATCTGAATTTCTATACTTAATCTTGGATTTATATGCAATTTTTAAAAACTTACATATTTGTCGTATTATAGTAACAAAATTTTTATATGTTTTCTCTCTGTCGATGTAAAAACTCTTTGATTTATGATAATACGGTTTGATTGTTTTATAAAATGTTTCTAACGCATCTTGTTCATATTTAGCTTTTTTAAATGATGTGTTATTGAATTCATAGTAATTTTCATATTGTTTATCCATTGATTTTTCACAGCACGAATTCAAGAAATCAAATAATACAGTTTGTGAAAAAACATTCTTAAATACCTGACTCATAAGATATTATATTTACATATTAAATTATTATACTTTTAACTATTATCTTTAAATATATCGATAGCATTTTTAGTAAACATAACTAATTCAATATTATGCTCATGTATTGTATGAAAAATAGATATATATTTACAAATTAACTTAATTAATTTATATTTATTGTCGTGTGATATATCCGATTTGTATTTTATATATGTAAAATAATTATCAAATATATCCAATACCGAATACCCTCTTTCATAAAGTGAATTTATAACATGTATAGAATTAGACATATCTAAATTAATTAAATAATCAGTATATCTATCAAAATCATTAAAACTAATATTGTTGCATACTAATCTTACATTGTTGATATCTATTTTCTTATTATAAAGTTTAAACTTTTCAATATAACTAAGAAGTTTTCGTATTGAATAATCGCATATATTTAATAATACACCTTCTGCCCGTGACGATATATTTATATTTTCATTACACTTAACATGTTTCAATACTGTTTTTAAATCTTCAAAACTAACCGCCTTTAATTTAAGAATAGTAAGTCGTGACTGTATACTATCAATTATTTTTTGTTTGTAACTACACGACGCAATAAAAAACACATTATCACTATATTTATCGATGTAATTTCTGAAAACTTGTTGGCTTTGTTCATTAATAGTATCTAAATTGTCTAGAATTACGAATTTTTTCTTATTTTTAACTGAACTTTTAATTTGACAAAAGTTTTTAACATCAGTGCGATAATATTGTATACCTTGGTCTTGTAAATTATTAATATACAACAAATTTTCAGGTGGTATGTTATTTAATTGATAATACCCTTTTATAATTGCTTCAATGTGTGTTGATTTACCTGAACACGGACTCCCTATTAGTAAAATGTTTAATTTGCCTAAACGAGTAAATGTTTTAAACAATTCAATATATTCTTTATGAATAATATAATCATCAAATGTAAATGGTTGATATTTCTTTAAAATCAATGTGGGATTATCTTTGGACATTACTATATAACAATTTGTAAAATTATGTTTAATAATTAAAAATTAATAAAAGTATATTTGTGTTTAATTGGTAATAAAACTATGTTGTATAATAATAATAAATGAGTTATTATGAATGTTTAGGTATATCTAATAATTCTTCGTCTGATGAAATAAAAAAAGCATATCGTAAAAAGTCGCTTTTATTTCATCCCGATAAACCAAGCGGCAATGCTGAAAAATTTAAAAAAATAAACGAAGCTTATCAAACATTAGGCGATACTCAAAAAAGGCAGATATATGATGCACAGCAAAAGGGCGGCATGAATATAAATGGACATATCAATCCCGGCGATATGAACGATATTATGTCGATGTTTTTTAAAAATAATTTTCCCGGAGGACACCCATTTCACCCTCCACCCAATCATCCATCACAACAACCAACTCATCCTAGTAATCAATCAAACACACGATTTAAAGTATTTTATAATGGAAATCCTATTTACCAACGACCATCTGTAATAACCGAAAAAGTTACTATTACATTAGAAGAAGCATTCGCGGGTGGAATTGTTCCTTTAGAAATAAACAGAAACATTTTAAATAACAATGTTAAAACAACCGAACGAGAAAACATTTATGTAAAATATCCCAGAGGAATTGATAATAATGAAATGATTGTATTGAAAAACAAAGGAAATCAAGTAAATGGTATATCTGGCGATATTAAAATCATTTTCACTATAAAAAACGAAACTATCTTTATTAGACAAGGTGTTGATTTAATATACAATAAAACAATTTCGTTGAAAGAAGCGCTCACCGGTATTGAAATGAATATTCAGCATATAAATGGTAAAAAATACAAGGTAGATACTAAAACAAACTTTTGTGTTATTAATAATAATTCAAATACAAGCCTTCCAAATTTAGGGATGACCCGTGAAAATCACACTGGTAAATTAATAATAAATTTTAGTGTGAAATTTCCCGAGACTATAGATCTAGAAGTAAGAGATCAATTAAGGAAATTATTATAATTTAATGCTTGAAATTATAATAATTTAATGCTTGAAATTATTATAATTTAATGTATAAAAATCATAATAATTAACATATCATATTTACTTTACGCGTTTGGTAGGGATATCGGCTGATACAATATAAATAGAATTTTCGGTCATAATAATGTATTCTTCTTCTACCTTGTAAATCTTTGAAATTGGACTGGTGTATTCTTCTTCATTTTTAACAAGCAATTTTTCACCACTTTCACGGATACCAATAAGAACTTCTTTATCACAGGAAGGGGTCCAGTAATCAAACATAATAGGACGATCTTCTACAATAGCGATTTTAGCACAATGTTGTAGAGTAACACCAGAAGGTAGTTTGTAACTACCGGAAGAAGTAGTAGTAGTAGTAGTTTGAGAATTTGACTGTTCAGTTTCCATCGTTTATATTGTATTATATTTAAATCTTTAAGTTAATATTTATATAATAAAATATATTATATTTAATATGGAACTTACTAGCAAAGATATCATCTTAGATAAAAATAATTATATGTCAGTTAATATTGATAAAAGTGAAATAAAAAACATATACGTTGCTTTTATGTCGGTAATATTTGATTATTTGCACACATTTAAGAATAATATATTGGAAAAAAATGGCAAATATTCAATTAAGGTAATTAAAAAAGGGATATCGATGTTGAAAAATGTAATGAATGTGCTTTTTTTATACACAAGAAATACTGAATTAATATACAAACACCTCAATAAATCGTTTTTGTATTATATAGAATTTATTGAGCAGATTGGCGAAGAAGGAAATAGTTTTTTGCAATTATCGTCTAAAGACGCTATGTTGTTTGTTTATAAAAAAACCATTTTTGATATCAATATCGAATATAAAAAGAAAATGAAATACACTCCAGAAGAAGCGACCTTAATTGATAGTATTTTGGAAACCTTAAATTTGTTTATATTTATAACTGAGTACGCTTTATTTAACGGAATTACGGAATTCAAAGACGTGGAAGTGGAATTTACTAGAAAGAAAATCATTAAACTAATTGAAAAATATACGAAAAAAAAGAATAGTCAGTTAAAGATAATGACAATAGATGTATTTAATTTTTTAATTGTTAACAATGTAAGTGTTCCAATAATCTTTCAAACGCTTGATTATTTTATCCAAAAATCAGATGGTATAAAGTATGAAAAATTAAATAAAATGCTGATGAAATATTCTATAAAAAATACTTTTAACCGTGTAAAATTTGTAAATAGTTTATTGGATTGATATGTTACTTTATACTACAATACTTTATACTACAATACTTTATACTACAATACTTTATACTATAACAGGATGGATGGTTTTCACCATAATTGTTTTCTTTTTTAACTTTTTTTTCTTTACTTTTTTCTGATTGATATCATTTTCAGCCGCGATGTTTATTTCACC
>Ga0209307_1000544_pt1 | contig 25795 bp, 41 predicted proteins | sample COGITO_mtgs_1105_FD_185519 | JGI IMG/M metagenome (GOLD analysis project Ga0209307, IMG submission 185519) | Pelagic marine microbial communities from North Sea - COGITO_mtgs_110530 (SPAdes) (version 2) | ecosystem: Environmental > Aquatic > Marine > Epipelagic ... | reverse complement strand
ATCCACCGCCTACAGTAGCCACTTCAGCATAAGTGCCGCCAGAAGATGTAGCCCTATAAACTTCTGTATTTGAAAAGTCTTTGTCTGCTGGGTTAGTCCACTCAAGGCTAATGGACTTATAGCCAGCGGTTGCTGATAACGCTGTAGGCAAAGCAGGAGCTGTAGTATCTCCAACAGAACCTTGGTTAGCTGTTACAAATACGCTTTTAACTCCTAAAGAGTTAATTGATCTTACCTTAAAGTAATATGTTGCCGCAGCAATAGTCGGAGATACTATAAACCTAGTATTGTCAGTAACAACCGATTGGAAATTAGTGTTGTCTGTACTCCACTGAAGATCATATTGCGCTACAAATGAGTCTGTACTTGCAGTCCAAGATGCTTCAATTGCAGGAATTATAGTTCCATCTAATGCAACGCTAGTAGTTGCAGATGTGCTTAAAGATGATGGTGGCACTACCGAAAACGGATTAGGCAATACCGATTGCGGATAAGTAATTTCTTCTGCCGCTAGATCGTAAGTGTAAATAGTTGAATCGTATTGCAGCAAAGAAACAGAACAAGTCCCGTCATAGTTAAGGGTAATCTCTTCTATCTGAAAAGGCTTTGCTACCCAAGCTGGCGTAGGGTGAGTAACTGTAACTACGTCACCAACCGATAGCTGTAAGGCTTCACTTGTAGTCTTAAAACTACAGCGCAAAGAGCTTCTAGATCGTTTAAGAATGACTCTCGCCAAATCTCTGGCAGCATAGTAGTTAGTAACTGTTGGCATATCTAAATCTGTAACCAACAACGTGCCATTATCTTCGCTTAAAAATGCAGTCTCTTCGCTAGACCCAGCATCAGGCCATGTAGCTTGATCAGGTTGATAATCTACAGCAGGATTAGCAAACTTAACAATAACCCTATTAAACTTGTTCTCTTTTGATTCACCTTGAATAGAGATTCCGCCAACGATTGTATCTGTATCAAATGCGTAGCTAACTGATCTAGATTTATCAATGATCAATCCGTACTTGCCTTGCGTATAAGGCAGGAACCCACGACAGCCCATTAGCATTTTTTCTATGTTAGAGAATAATGTTTCGTCTGTTTGCAGTACTGCATTTGTCTCAAATATCTTTCCTGTTCCACTTCCAGTGTAAAAAGTTACACTTTCGTCACAATCTGTAGCCGCTGCTGAAAACGCAACATCATCTATTGCTGATGCTGGAAGTCCTTTACCAAATCTTGTGTTAGTCATGTAATCGCGCAAACATAAAGCAGGGTTAGTGCTGTAAGCGTTAGCGGCGCTAGGTGATCGCGGGTCGTATACTTTTCTGCCACGAACAAGCGCAGTAATATCTGGAACCCCTTGGAATACATCAGAATCCCACTTTAGCTTAATAGCTAGATAAGCAACTCCACTTAATTTATGAGCGGTTGTCCAGCCAGCATTAGCTTGCGTAAGAAGAGAATCGTAAGCTTGATTGTCAGCGCCAGTATGGACATTAATTGTATAAAGACCATTATATTTGCTGTCAGATATTGGAGTGTCATCAATGTGTATATCTGTAATATCGTCAACTTCGCCTTCGGCTAAAACCATAGCAATGTATAAGAATTCATTTGGATCACCCCCAGAAGCATCTCTTGTCGAAACAAATACACGAACACCACCAACTCTTCTAGTACCGTAAATAACGGGAATAGGCTCAATGTTAGATTCTTTGTTAACAAGAACGCCAGCCATAGCATCGGCAGCTTTTTGCGCCGCTTTTTTCGCCTTTTGCGTCATGACGTATGAAACGGTTGTGGCACCTACAAATGCCGCTGCTACCCAAAACAATGCCATTATTCACGACCCCACTTTAAATCTTTAATTGTTTTAGCCGCAAATTGAAACCCTTTATCAGCAGGGAAATGAATAGATTGCGAGTTGTTGTTTGTCTTTCGGCCAACTTCTTTCTCAAAGTCTTTCCAGTGAGAAGCAAGTTGTACTGTAATGGTACTTGTATCTTTACTGTCTTGAATATTAAAGCCAGTCATTAAGCCTTCAAATAACAGTATTGGATCGCCGATTACTGCATCAGATGCGCTAATAGCGGCCCTGTATATTTTTACAGGCCGGTCAATGTAATTCTGGGCTAGAAAGATAGCGACATAAGATTGCTCAACGCCAGACAAAGTAACGTCAAGGGTGTTCACTCTTAAATCAGATGTTTCTGTAACATCTCCAACACCCAAGAAATGTGAGCTGCTTACCCATGTCTGAGACAAGGCAGATAAGTTTCTATCCCAGTCTGTAAGATACAAGGTAGTAGACAAATCAAATTGAATCAAAGTAGCAAGATTAAAGTTATCTTTTGCAAGTTCGGCAATAGTTGCTGCGTTTATTGATCTTGTCATTACACTGCCTCTATAAAGTCTACTTCGTAATCAAGTAAAGATGCAGATTCCAAAGAATAACTCTGAACATCGTTATTTAAACGTACCGTAAATGGTACATTGTCGTATGTCACAACTAAATCGTTAGTCAACGCGACTCTTAGAGCAGGCTGAATTGCCAATGCACCAGCGCCGGATCGGTCTGCGGTAATCATATAGACTTTACTATGGTTAGAAAACTTTACCATATCGCCAGCCTTTAACACTCCACTAAACCCATCGACATTAACCGATGTTGCGCCAATAACAGCAGCGCCGTTAGCCCGCGCAGTACCAGAAGCAGTTCCACTTTTGGAGCTTATCTCTGGCAATACAATAGAGAATGTTTCTGCCATACCTCTTTGAGCCATAACAAACGCCATAACCGGAGCAAACTCCGCACGACTAAGCTTAGAGTATTGGGCTGAGAACTCAAACCGCTGCCCGCCAATGTTTCTGACTTGGGTGCGGCCTGAGACGCTTTCACTAGCCAAATTGTAATGCTGGCTCTTAAACCCGATAGATGCAAATACGGGTGATGCTGGGTATGTTCCACTCATGTTATAGACGCTCTTCCGCGATTATTGACCGCATGGTTAATCATAGAAACAATCTGACCTCTGCGGGAGTTTAGAAGCCTATCAAATCCAGCAGTGTCATTAGCCTGTATGCTGAAGTTTACACTAACATTGGCTTGAGACTGACCACTTTCTGATCCAACAGCTTTCTTTAGGTTCTCGTTAGTAGCAATACGACCTGAACTACCCATAGTAAGCAGCTCTGGGCCACGCTCACCAACAAGATACGATTCACCGCCTCTAACCTGACCACCTAATGCTCGACCACCAGCAATAGCGGTTCCGGCAACAATACCGGCAGATGCGTAACCTACAGCCCTAATGCCTGCCGCTGTAGCAAAATACCCAACAGGCCCAGTAAGGATTGCAGCTTGAGCGGCAGCAGCCTGAGCAGCAACTTCGGTGGAAACTATAATCTGAGCTATAGCAATGGCTTTTTGCATTGCAAATAAAACTTTAGCTTCTTTTGACCCTTCAGCGGCTATGCCTGCTAACTGACCGGCCATTCCACCTAAACTTGTAAGAACCTGTTGTTGAATATCTGTTTTAGCTTGAGCTTCTGCTTCGGCAAGAGCAACTCTGTCTTTGCTGTATTTTTCCTCTAGCTGGCCTTTAGCTATCTCAAACTCTTCTTGGCTTATTAGCTTGGCATCCCTGTCAGCTTGAGTTTTTGCTACAGCCTCGGCCTCCAAAGAATCAATAAGGGCTGCTTCTTCCATTGCTGATTGAGCAATTTGCAATAATCGACCTTGGGCGCTTTCTTTGTCTTTCTTTAGTTTTTCTGCGTCTCGGTCTGACTTGGCTTGATCTTTAGCTGCTTTTCTAGCATCAGCCGCAACTTTCTTTTTCTCTGCCGCCTCATCTTTTGTTTTTTGCCTTGCTGCCTCTTTTAAAGCTTCTTGCTCTTTTTCGTACAAAAAGATTAGTCGAGATTTTTCGTGAATTGCAGCCGCATCTGCGCCTGTAGCGCCAAGCTGATTAATTTTATATTGGGCTAATTGCTTTGCAGTAAACCCCAAAACATCTGCCTGCTCTGTCAGCTTTAAAACATATGAGGCTGTTTCTTTGCTAGTGCCATTAACTGATTGAGCAGTTTCTTCATTTAGAATGTTTAGCTCATCAATTTTAGCTACCAGTTCATTTGTTTTATCAATCCTTTCTTGATAAGTAAGGTCGCCACTAAAAATCTCAGACAAATCAAATTGATTATTATTAAGCTTGCCCATTTCTTCGGTAAGTGACTTTATTTCTTCTTTTCTTTCGGATATCGTTTTAGTTGCTTCAGCTCTCAAAAACAACTTTTGCGCTCTAGTAGCAACATCAAATCTATCGCCAAGAGTTTTCATGCGGTCAGCAAGCTCTTCAGCAGCATCACCAGATTTATTCATGGAGTCCCATAAGAACCCACCAATAATTGCACCAAAAGCAATAAGCGCACCTGTTACTGCACCTGCTGGGCCAAATACGGAAGCCAACTGAGAACCCTGCTGCCCAATAATAGTAAAAGCACTTGTCCCCATTTGAGCTTGAACTGCAATATCCTGCAACTGATACGAAGCTTGCTGCGCTTGAGCGCGCATATTTTTCATAGGAGCAACTGTGCTTTTAGCTGCTTTCCCAAGATTTTGCGTGTTTTTCTCGGCTTTGGCTCCAGCATTAGAAAGCTTTTCTACTTCTTCAGTAGCTTTGCTTATGCCTTTAGTTGTTACCTCGATACCAAGCGTTGAAGTATTATCAGCCATTATTACTAACCTCTTTAGCGTGTAAGGTGTCTAATGTACGAATAAGGTCTACCTCAAAAGTAGATAGCTTTCCATAAATAGACATATACGAATTTATTTCATTGTAACTGATTGCGCCAGAGGAGGCATTTTTTAACGACACGAACAATTCCCAAAGATACGACAATTCTTGCCTTAATTCAGGCTCATCATCTAGCTCTTTGGGATTGCGGCCCAAGCTTTTAGCAACTTGACGTAGATTAGCTATGCGGCTAACTGTTGAACCTTTGTCGTATCCAGCAGCCCAAAACTGCCATGAAGCAAAAGTACATAACTCTTCAGTTAGCCCTTGGTAAAATTTCTTCGTTCAGCTACAAACGCATCTACTTGAGAAGCAATGTTAGGAGCATTGACGTAAAGATCATAAGCTAATTTAGAAGTAAACTTTACTTCTTTGCCTTTACTCTGCAATCCGCGCCAACCTTTAGTGATAGCTACTAACAGATCAATTTCGCCACCATCCTCTTTATTTATTAACTTCCTGTGATACGCCCTTACAGCTTCTCTGTACGACTTTGAGTCAACACCCTTTACGATGATGTAGAAATCAGTTTCATCGCCGTTAATCGGGCTTAATATGCGTATTTCTGCGCCCTCTTCATGTGCGTCAGCAGTATAAAGTTGTTCAATATCCATTTCTCTCTCCAGAGTTAATAAAGGAGCCTTGCGGCCCCTTAGTTTGTTAAGCGTCTGCTCTTGTAATCTTAATCTGAGATGCATCGCTAGAATTGTATAACGCTACAAAGTCTAAGGATACTGTCACTGCACCAGCGCCGCCAACTTCAGGATTACCTGAGTTGTATTTGACGTTTGGTAGATTAAACGTGTAAGAGTTACCAGCCAGATCAGTTAGTACAAAAGTTAGGCTAGAAGACGTTTCGTTAATAAACTTGTCAATTAGCGTGCTGTTCTCAAAGTAAGCAGTAATAGAACCGCTGACAGAAGACTTGCCAATAGAAGGCTGAAGCGTAGAGTCAGAGCCTACAACGTACATAGATTCCATGCCGTTATCTAAGCTCAACTCAATCGCAGTAACAACAGCAATGCTTGAACCGCCTTCTGTAATAGACCCTGTAAACGAATCAAATGGTGCAGTAGTAGTTTCTGTTCCATAAGTAGCGCCAGTAATAGGAGTAGACGCAATTGTAAAGTCTTTGCCAACTACTGAGAACGACCCAGTAACCATTGAGTTAGGGGCAACAGACAAAGACATAGAGTTGAAGTTGCAGCCAGTAGAGCGCAAGTATTTACCGATGTCTTGGTGATGACGCTCAACAGTGTAGCTGCGGCGAGTAGTTCCGGCTTTCAATACATCTGTAGCCCAAGTGCCGCATAATACTGCTTCAAGTAAGTCATCAAATGATTCGTAAGATAGTTCAACATTAACATCACCGGCAACACTCTTGTTTCCATGACGGAAATGAGCTACTTGACGATCTTCACGCAACTCTTCGGATTCAATTGCGTCTTTCGACAATCCAATAGTTGTGCCAGTGTGACGAATGGGTAGAAATGAAGGTGTTGACGGAGTAGTACCGAATGTAGATTCGACAACATACGCCATGTTGTGTCTTGAGCCTGTTGCAATAGTCATAATTTACCTCGGTGCTACATGAGCCATATAATTAATTGTTACTGAAATAACGAAGCGATCTTCGTCAATAAGTCCTGCGTTTCTTGATACATCACCAAGCCTAACGTAAACGCCATTGTACAATAAATCTGTACCACGCTTAAAATGATCGGCAATTGCGTCTGCTTTCGCTTCCGCTTCGCCCCTGCCTTTACCGGCAATGGCAAATACATCAATTTGGTATAACCCTGAATACCCATCTATGCCCGCAGTTCCAAGTCCAGCCTGAACTGTAGCGGATGGCAAATGAGTCGGCCTCAAGTATAGCTTATTTTTAATAGGCTTATAGGCAATATTTTCCCACGCCACAGGCGGGGATCGAAACAAAGTACTTAGCCTTGTGTCTAAAGCGGCGCTTATGTCTGAAAATACTGTACTCATTTCTTAACCTTCTTAATGGCTGCTGCCATTGCATTCTTAAACGCCAAAAGATTTACCCGCACCATACCTGTTGGCGCTTGTGTTGAGTGGCCATATTCTACTCTTGAGGCATACGGAAGGTTGTTTACTAGCCAGACAGAACCTTCACCGTCATACTTTTTTACCATAGCAAGCATTCTGTTTATGGTTCGCTTGCCACTCTTGTCTTTTTTCTTTAGCCTGCCTGTTAATCTTGTATTTAACGATGCTTGCCAATTAGCTTTTAAAGCACCAGCTTTATAATTTGCTGGGGGCTTTCTTTTCCATAATTCAGGCTTACCAACCGGCGTGTCCATGATGACCTTGCTGAAAACGTCTATGCATGAAAGCTGGACTATTTCAACAATGTCTTTTTCAGTCTTATCAGCGTATTCTTTAAGCTCTAAGGTGAAGCTCATAATAAACATCCTTTCCAGATGGAGAAACCTTAGTAACATCCATTATGCGATAAGAAATACTATCAAACTTTATAGTATTGTCTATTTCAGGAACGCCCTTGCCTGACTCAACTAACATCTTGATGTCTGACTCCTGTACGGCAGAAGAAGCCTTTTCAGAAATAGTAAATTGCGCTCTAACTGCTTTTGCAGTGAAAGTTACAGACACACCATGATAAAGCGACCCTGAAGCTGGGTCATATCCTGTTCCATCTTTTCTAGATATAACAGCGTCAGCACCAAAGTTAGCTATTAACTTAGATGCTGTTTTTTTAAGCGACTCGTAATCAAACACGAATAACCCTCGCTGAGTTTAACAATAGCTTTTGCAGTTTAGTCTCTGCTGCTGTCAAATATGTAACAGCTCTTGCGCTTGGAGAGTATTCCACTTCCAATTCGCCTACCTTTTCTTTTACTGTTTCTCTACCTTGATTAGCAAGCGGGTTTACGCCGCCATCCAAAGCGATACACAACTCCATCTCAGCTTCTTTAAGAAGTCTGGGTATAGTCGTAGAGTTTATGTAGAAATTATCAACCTCAACGCCAGTTCTTGGCCATTGCAGATTTTGTGGGTCAGTAGACTTAGTTCCAATAAACATCTTAGACTCTAAGTAATCCATAGCCTGAATAATTAGAACCGCTGAAGTGCCTGTTAGGGTAACTCCTCGATCTAACGCATAAGTAGCTAATTCAGCTTCGGAAATATAAGAATTTGCAGTTGATGAACCACTGCCTGTCTCTACTACTATAGTAGCCATATCTATTCCTCAATTATAAAAGCCACCCCCCGAAAGAGGTGGCTAGATATAGACTTAACCTAACAGAAGAGCAGTATGCTCTGGCTTGATGTTCTTAACACCCCAAGCTAGACCAACTTCATAACGAACTTTTCTGTAGCCTTTGTACATGGCAAATTCCATGCTAAGACCAGATCGAGGATCAGTAATTACGATTACGTCAGTCGCCATGTCACCCTCGGAAGGACGAGCAGGAGCGCGAGAAGCTAGAACGATTGCAGAGCGGTTAAACGCCATGTTACGAGTAGCAGCAGCAGTAATAGTAATTGCTTTGTCGCCAGTACCTTGAGCAACTTGCAATCCGGGGGATGAAATAACAATAGTTGCGCCAGATACAGCAGCAGCACCAGTAACAACAACATACTTGTTAGTATCACCAGCAAAACTGATTACATCTCCAGCAACAATAGTGCCAGTACCAGCAGCTTTAAGCACGATGCTTGTTTGACCAACAACGTGAGCAGCAGCACTTACGGCGTTAGCTGAAGTTCCAGCAACAGAAGTGTTAACCTGTGCAGATTCACGAATAGGCATGCCGTTTACATCAAGCAGTACGCCTTGACGCAAGATAGAATCGCTACCAGCATCAGCAACAGCAGCTTGCTTACCAAGAAGGTTAACGCCAGCAGAAGTATCAATTACTAGCTGGTTATCTTGCAAAGGAGCGCCGTTATCTTTCAGAATCTTCAAGACGTTAGAAGCATCGGTGTAATCGTTAGCAGTACCAAAAGGGCTGCTGCCAGCGGTGCCGTATGCGCGAGAGAAAGTAGACTGCAAAGCACACAGATCAGTTTCTACTTCGTTGGTTACTGCGCGGATTGCTTGAGCGATCTTAGCAGCACGGACGTTCTGGTATCCAGCGCCTTGCAGACCTAGTTGCTCATCACCGTTAAAACCAAACTCAGCAGCGCGAGACTTAGTGATTACGATGTCGGTAGAGCCAGAAGTCTGACCAGTAGGATCAGGAACAACCATTGCAGGAGAGATGTCAGATACGTTGCCAGCAGGCTCAACGTCAACTCGGATGTTTTGTCCAACAGCAGCAGTGCTTGCTGATGCGTTCATAGTAGCAGATGGGATCATGCCCGTTAGTTCACGAGAAACGATGTCCAGTGCTTCGTAGATATCTGGCACAAGTGCCGTAATGTTATTAGCCATGTTAAATTACCTTTCAATTATCAGTTATAGTTCCGCCGGACTTCACAAATTCCATCCTTTTAACGGGGTTAAGTGCCTCAAACTCGGCACGACTTCTTACCTTTGTGGCACCGCCACTATTTGAGCCACCAGAGGCACCGCCGCCCGATGATTGATTTCCTTTTAACAATGCAGAGTATCTTGCATCGTTTTTAAACTCGTTCTTTAAGTCTTCAAGTGAAGACACAGTTAAACTTCCATTAGCATCGGTAACTTTAACACCGTCATCATGGAACTTCAATCTGCGACCAATAAACTCACTTAAAATCTCAGCATTTGCGCCATCTGCAAGGTCGGCAGCTAGTTTTAATGCTGTGTTGTTTTTCTTCTCATTTGCCACGCCTTGGCGCAGACTATCCAGCTCCTTTAAAGTGCTTTCGTACTTTTCTTGAGCGGATTTATGTAATTGTTGATAATCACCCTGCTCTTTTGCCACTCTTTCCCGTTCTGCATGCGTTTCGGCCTCAATGTCTCTTTTGGCTTGCTTCGCTCTTTTAGCTTCAGTCAGTAATTCATCCATTTTAGACTTCATAGATGCATTTTCTGCCATCAGTTTTGATAATTCGCCAGCATCAATTATATTTTCTTCTACTGGTTCAATTTCTACAGTTTCTGTTTCTTGTTCACTCATTTTAATCACCTTTGGTCACAAACCAAGCAGTCACTGACCGCTTATAAAAAGGAGAGCATAAATGCGTTCCTACTCCCCAGTATCATACAAGTATAAGCTTTTCCAGCAAAAGGGACAAATTTATCCCTTTAATGGCTCCGGCGTATACAGCTCTTCTTCTGTTTCAGCCGACAGAATTGGTGTTTGTTGACTGATATCTGCATCAAGGTCTTCATCAGTCCGTTCTGGGCTAATTAAGCTTGCTTTACGCATTAAATATCGCACATCTGACTTAGCAACTATGCCTTTTTCCATTAATTGGATGTTAGCCATCAATAATTGCGGGTCAATAGTGGCATCGTAGAACTGTTTGTTGATTTCAATGCTTGGCTCGGCGTTTCCACCCATATACATCATGGCCCAGTCTAAACATTTCTCAAAAGCAGACTCTACGTTAATAATAATTGCTCCAAGCTTGCTATTTTGACCAGCAAACCGGATTTTAGCCGCTTCAGCAGTTTCTTCTCCGCCACCGTCTTCAATTATGCGGGTTCCAATCTTAACCATTTGCATTTCTTTCATTTGCATGCCTTTTAATGGCATTTGGTTTTCACTGGCTTGCAATAATTCAGCTCCGCCACCTTCAGGCAGCAAAATAGCCGATCTTGACCCAAAAGATATGCCATTGGACATATTTTGATCAACCCAAGACTGAGTTAGGCCAGAAAACGTAGGTGTAGGCTGTCCGACCAGAAAAGATGACTCTTCATAGTCAGCAGAATTACGGTAATGAGATATATTGATCTCAGCGATGTCATATAGCGGTGCTTTATCAACACTTTCATCATTATTTACTGAGCCAACAAAAGAAAAGGGTATTTCATCCCAAAATGAGCCATCAAATTTGCGAGGATAGATATCAGAGCTTCCATCTTCGTAAATAACCAGTTCTCCGTCTTCATCGTACAGATTCTGAACATATACACCATTTTCAAGGCGTAGTACTCGGTGATACATGCATTCTTCGTAATCAAAGCCATCTTCTGACGGTTTTAGCGTAGGTTCCTGCAATACAACCAATGAAAGCTTCTTTAGACCACCAACATTAACTGTTCGCCAGTTAATAATAGATTCTGCTGGGTAAGGGAGTATGTTAGCCCGCAAATACAGTGAAGAAACCTCGTAATCAGTCAATCCTTCAGGTGCAGACGGGTAATCAACTAATAATCCATACCTTCCAACCATTAACGCGTCACTAGCAGAGTCTTTAATCATCTGATCGAGTGAAAGACCATCGCCATTAGCGTTTTTAAGCATGTAATCAATAGACGAGTCTACTTCAATGGTTGATAGCTTGCGGAACACCATTCCAAGCATGCCTTCCTTGGTGTGAGCCGTAAAGTTTACAAAGTTAGCTCTATCAACATAAGCTTGGTAGCGCAATTTATTATCTTTAGAACCATCACTAGCATTTGGCGGTGGTAAATAGGCAGTACCTTTCATGGCTCCGATAGCACTATCGGTTCCTTTTGATCTAGACTTCACAGCGTAAGCGCCTTCGTCACAATCTCGGACTAATAGCCATTTATTTACGTTTTTGTCGTACTGGGGGTGTCTGCTATCTACTGGCATAATTTTTATCTCGCAAATCGGACTCTCAGGTCAGCCACAGGCTTAACCACTGGAATTTCAAAGGCTATCGGATATGTACCCGCATCAGGCAAGTGATCAAGGTTAGATTTCTTATCTGGAGTTCCATTGTCATCATAAGCAAGTTGCTCAAGGCATCTAGCGTAATCAGGGCATAGGTCATCATTGACAAAAAGCCTGCCTTTCTCAAAAGCCGTGTTAGCGGCCAAAATCCTATCTTTAACAAACGGGTTAGCTTTATTTGCATAAACAGCAAATCCCGCGCTTTCTAATAATGATATATCAGATATAGACGCATCAACGGTCTTCCTACTCCGGCCACTAGCATCGGGGTAGATTCTGATAACGTGATTAGGATAATGTTCTTGTATTGCCCTAATCATGGCAGGGGTATCATAAATCCCCTTAAACTCGTTCACGGCATGCCACTCATCGTCATGAACTATATAAACCACGGCTGACATATTAGTCACGTTAAAATCCATCCCTATACGAACTAGAGTGGATTGATCCGCAGTCATTGCTGATCTACATGCGATTCTATCATAGTTGTTAAACACCGTCCCAGAATGCAGGTTAACAAACTTACCTTCTAGGTAGGCCGCCAGCAAGTTAGCAGGGTATATATCCCTTAAACTCTGGACGTATTCTTCTGGTAAATGCGGATTGCTCATCGTAGGCGCTTGGATTATTTCATATCCAGCTTTAGGGTCTTTTACCCATGTATCATATACGAACTTAAATCCTTCAGGGGTAGTAGTAACGCCGATAGTGTTTTGACTACCGTTCTCTTTGTTCTGTCTGTTTCTTGCTACAATCTGCCGCCAAGCATAAGCCGCATCTTCAGGCTTCATAGTATCCAACTCATCTACATCAGCATCAGCATGCTCATATCCAATAATCCGGTGCGGGGCATCCATAGACCTAAAGTAGATTCTACCGTAACCAGTAATCTCCAGATAATTAAGCGGGGACTTATAAAGTCTATATCCAATTCCCAATTCTTCTAAAGCCTGCTCAAATCGAGGAAAAGCAATCATCCTAATCAAATCGTAAGTAGGTGCATAAAAACCACGATCTGTTTTAGGGCTTTGTATTTTTCCAACGATAGCTCGTTTAACAGCAGCTTCAGTTTTACCTGCGCCAAACCCCGCTACCAGAGCAGGGTATTTAGCAGTCGTTGTCATGTACTCAAACTGCGGGCCAGTAGGACTTATTGTATTCATTCAGATGGTTGAACAATATTAATACTAATAGGTTGAGCCGAAGATTCTGCTTGCTCTTCTTTCCAGCCACCCTGAGTCTTTAAGTAGAAGATGTTAGCAGTAACATTTCCATCAAGGGCTAATTGAACTAAGTTGTTACCCATAGCAGCAATTTTAGACGCACGGCCAAACTCATAAGCTTGACGAACTTCAGGCTGTCTCTTTTCAATATTACTTAACGTTCTTTCTGTGATTCCAAAATAAGAAGCAAGCTGCCCTTTATTCAAAACACTAGCAAGGTCTTGTAATTCCTTAGTCATATCATAATCGAATACAATCAATGCTTTGTCAGGGTTACCACCACCATCACCCTGTTTACCTTTCTTAGCCATCTTATATGCCTCTAAATTGCGTTTTAAGCCCTTTAGGGAGCTTATTGGATAGATTGTGTGAATATACATTAAACCCAGCCACAACGGAACAGATTAACTCTCACAGCCGAACTTATCTCCACAAGGGTCGCTAAAAAAGCTGGCCGTATTTTGGGGTAGGTCGGCGCTCTCTGGCTGGGACTGACCCCCCCATACCCCCCCATACGAATGAGAATCATTATCATCTAGGCTTGAGCTTGGGGCGCGGGTTAGCGTTTCTATTCGTCCGTCTACTTCGTCACACCAACCGATCAACTCGCAGCGGATGGCATGGCCAGACTCTGGAACGTCAATTAATGCGCCGGTTATATTGTTTAGATGTTCGGCAAGGTCATACCAATCATTAGCCAAACATTCCTTAAGCCTAATGTAAATATTGTTATCGTGTTTCGTATCCATAGCTAAACCATTGATCCTGTTACTGTTTGCCGTTTAAATTAGTGTAAATATATCTGGACTTTTTATAGCTGATCGCCATCTAGATATCAATCTATGCTTGAATCCTCCCTAATAATAAGAAAAAACTATCGATTAAACAATCCTAATAAGCCAAACCAAAATTTATTTAGCTTATATAACAATATAATATTGTTTTTATATAGATTATTTTGGTACAATCCTATTATCGAAAGGGCTTCCCCTTTCTGACAATAAACCAAAAGGGAATACTACAATGAATACTTTAACCATTATCTCTAACCTGTTACTTATATTGGCCGCTGTTATCGGTTTTACGGCTTCGCTGCTTGGTGGTGTTTTACCGCTGGCGGGCTTATTTGCGCTCCTAATATGCGGTTTTGGGTACGTCATGGTTCTACTGCTAGACGGTGCGCTGTAATGACTATGCTAACCTTTGAAGCAATCAACCAAGCCCATCAAAAGACTGTTAATAAGTACCTTACAGCGGATCGTAAGCACGTTGATCTAGAAGACGCCCTTAATGCGGAAATAGATGCCGCCGAAACTGATAAGCAAATTGAGCGCCTTGAGATTGCAAAAGATCGCAAAATAGATAAAACCTATAATCGAATCTATGATCTTTGGGAATTACTACCGGCCCGCGAGCAATTAAACCTTAATAAACAATATGCCGCCCATTTTGGGTATGGCTGCCAGATGGGGAATATATAATGCATAACTACAATGCTAGAGAAGCTTATTTAGACAAAGTAACCGAAAAAGCGGCCCTTAAATACTTAGCCCAAAATGCAGAATTAAAGCGCGATATTAAGCGCATCAACATAGAGACCGGCATTCTTTGCGCCGGTATAACTGTAATTTTTACATTACTGATTTTAGGGGTTAAATAATGAGATTAAAAACGGATCAAAATACGCTAATCAATAGCGATAAAATAAACGAATCTGCCAAAAAATGGGCGCTTTCTAATTGGGAGTATTTAACCCAAACAAACACACCATTGGTTAACGTTAACAGCTCGACCAAGATAGAAAAGGGCGAAAAACTAAACGTGTTTACCGCGATCCTGTATTTAAAGCCCGCCGATTTAGTCGCAGCTACTACAATATGCGCCGCCGCCGATCTATTCGGATGCAAGCGCGGATGCTTGGAAAGTTCGGGCCAGTTGGGAATGAAAACCGCAGACAATGCCAAAATTAAAAGAACAATTTGCCATCTACTGGAGCCGGTACGCTTTGAATCGGAGTTAAGGCGCGAAATAATACGCCACTACAATAAGCACGGCGATAAATTGGCCGTTCGTTTAAACGGCACTAGTGATATCAATTTCAATACCCTAATTGAATCACTTCCAACCGTACAATTTTACGACTATACCAAGATATTCCAGCGCGTAAAAAGTAACGGATTAGCCAATTACGACCTCACATTTTCGGGAAGTGCTAACAGTGATAAGGCGCTCGAAATAACGGCTAGGGCGATCAAATTAGGCCACAGAACGGTTTTGGCCGTTAATACCGCCGAAACTAAGGGTGAATATAAATTACCCGAAAGGATCGGATTAATACCCCTATTAAATATGGATGACACAGATGTACGTTTTAAGGATAAGCGCGATTCTATCGGCGTATTAAAGCGCAAAGGATCAAACAAAACCGAAAGGGCAACAGATGAAAGCCGCCCCAATTTTTTCTTCAATAAATCCACACTGGCCCAACTAGGCCAATTAATAGAGGTGTAATTATGATTGTCTTAAATTATAAGAGCAAAAAAGAACTAAGGGAGCGCATAGGCCAGCGCTTGGACTATATCGAAACCAGTTTATTCGGCCCTGAATTTGTGCCGGATGGCTCTATTTTTGGCGCTAATAGGCCGCATATTACAGGAAAAGGGCGCGAATTTTTTGCAGAAGTGATTATGTCGCGGGGATTAATAAAGGCCGTTAAATAGCCATTTAGTCGCTTTAATTGTTGCCGTTCTTACGAGCGGTAATTTTTAAACCTACTAACCAAAAAAAGGGAAACCATGATAAATAAAACAAAACTTAAAGCTGTAACCATGCCAGAATTAAGGGCGGAAGTAGTCCGGCTTTTATCGATTGTCGATTATTACCGCGCCGAAAATAACCAGATAACCAACAAAACGGGGCGTTTAGTAATTGCGCTGCTAGAAAACGCCATAGATGAAATTATGGGCGATTTAAATAGTTGGGACTGTATGTCAGAGACTACTGCGACCCTTTTAAACAATCATTATGACGACCTAAAGGACGCATATGGCGAGATTATTTCCCTAACCCAAACCTTGGAGTCATAGCCATGACTAACAGAATGCCAGAAGACCCAAACCGCACAGACCCGCCGGAAGAATTTAACCCCTTTAATCGCTTTTTGGACTACCTAACAGAACCGGAAGATAGCTATAGAGATCGCCCCAATGACTATTTGCCAATGTCTCAAAGCGAGATAGACGCGGCCAAAATAGAGGCGGCAGAAAATAACCGGCTTCTAGATATCAGAGTCGAACAAATGCGAAAGCTGTACGACAAAGGACAATTAAGGCTGAAATAAGCCCCGTTAAATCCTTTCGCCCGCCCCTTTATTGGGGCTTTTTGCGTGAAACTAATAAAAGGACAAAACCCAATGAAGTATGCAAATTTACACGGTTATACCGATATACACCCCCATGAAATAACGCGCATAGTTAGCGCTAAATGCCTAGAAGTTAGGGCCATGCAATCCGAAAGGGTGGAGGGCATTGACCTAGGATTCAAAGCGGGGGGCTTTTTTGGGCATTGTTCCGATCAGCACCGGCAGCAATGGACTATTACAAGCGATAACAGCGCCCCTGTATTCCGAATTCGCCTAGGCGTAAGCGGGTGGAAGTCGGCGACTGGCCAGCGATTCCAACTGTCAGACAAACCAAGTAAATTTTACGACTATAATTTTTAGGCTAAATGCCAATGATTCTTATTCCTACGTTGCAAAATGCCGCCCGAAAAGCGCCAAAATGGCCCAAAAAGTAAATTTGCAAAATGGGCAAAAACCCCACTTTCACCCAAAAAATCGGGTGATTTTGGGCTGGAACCCCACTTTGCCCCGATTTTTGGCCATTTTATGGGAAATTTCCGCATTTTGGCCGATTTTGCCTAGGTGTACGGGTTGTGTACGGGTTGCGTAATCAGGTGTACGGGTTGCGTAATTTCGCAGGTGTACGGGTTTCGCCGCTATGTGTACGGGTTTCGCCGCTATGTGTACGGGTTAGCATTAAGTGTACGGGTTGCGTGACTAAATATAAATGTACGGGTTGCGCCATATAAAATAAGTGTACTGGTTACCAAAATTAAGTTGTTAATCTATTAAAAATAATGTTTAATATACGCACATTCAAAAAAGGAGAGGGATAATGAACGTCCAGAAAGCGTTTAACGAACACGTTGCAAGCATGCCTATACTGGATGCGGCAATGTTTATTCAGGGTGAGCTAGATTGTCTTGACGGTGTAGCGCACGCAGAAGGAAAAGGTACTGATTACGATAGGGGCTATGCTGCCCGATATGAAATGGAACAATTACTAGGGGAAATACGATGAATTCAAGCAGTGAAATTAATGAATTAGCATCTGCATTATGCAATGCTCAAGCAAAAATGGGGGGAGCAGTCAAAGATTCAGCTAATCCTTTCTTTAAATCCAACTATGCTGACCTTACCTCGATCATTAAGGCTATCAAACAGCCTTTTTCGGACAATGGGCTAAGTTATACCCAGTTTCCGATCAATGATGAGTCATGTGTAGGGGTTGTCACCATGCTTATGCATGTTTCGGGCCAATGGTTGCAGCAAGAATACGTTTTACCTTTAGTAAAGCGTGATCCACAGGCTGCTGGCTCGGCAATAACTTACGCAAGACGGTACGCTTTACAATCAATGGCTGGAATTCCGACAGCAGATGACGATGCAGAAGCTGCAATGATGCGTGGTGAAGACATTACCCGCAAGATTAGCGCACAGCAGGCAGAGTCAGTTAAAGAGCTGCTGGAAGTGACTGAAAGTGATGTTGATAAGTTCTGTAAGGCGTTTAAATGCTCAACCGTAGACCAAATGCAGGTTCAATACTTTGATCGTGCAGTATCGGCTTTGAAGAGCAAGATCAAATGATTATTTTAGACCATGAACAAGGAAGTGATGAATGGTTGGCTGCACGTTTGGGCCGACCATCAGCAAGCATGTTTTCTAAACTCATAACTACTAAAGGCAAGCCATCTACTCAAGCGGCTGGATACATCAATAAGTTGGCAGGAGAGCGGCTTTCTGGCGAGTCTGAGGCGTTTTATACCAATGAGCATATGGCTAGGGGTACTGAACTTGAGCCTGAAGCGAGGGAAGCATACGAGTTTATATCTGAAAATGATGTTTTAGAGGTTGGTTTTATTCTCGATGATAGTGAAGAGTTTGGATGCTCACCTGACGGATTAGTCGGCGCAGATGGAGGCATTGAAATCAAATGCCCAGCGGCTACTACCATGATGAAGTATTACCAAAACAATGATGAATTAGTTAAAGCCTATTACCAGCAGATACAGGGCTGTATGTGGGTTACTAAGCGGGATTGGTGGGATGCTTTTGCCTTCCATCCCAAAATGAAGCATGTCCTTGTGCGGGTTGAACGTGATGAGGAATTTATATCTAAATTGGCAGTAGAAGTTAACGCTGCCGTAACTGAAGTTAAAAACCAAGTGGAGCAATACAAATGAAATTAGGTATCGGAATCAATATTGACGTATTAAAAATGGATAAATCACGACTGCGCGAGTGGATTAACCCAAAAACGCAAGAGCGAAAGCTGTTTTTAGATTTGACTACGTTTATTAACACCGCAGAAGAGGATAAGTTCGGCAAGCATGGCTTCATTGCACAAGAATTAAGCAAGGAAGAGCGTGATGCGGGTGCTGAGAAAACGCCTATATTAGGCAACTGCAAGGTGTTTTATACCGATGGCGGTCAGCCTCAAGCCTCTCAAGGCGCACCAGCACCAGCGGCTGTTGGGTTTGCTGAAGATGATGACTTACCCTTCTAGCTCTAAAAAACCCCCCCCTTTCGAGGGGGGAAACTAGGAGAGTGCAAAGCAGGGGAATACCTTGCTTAATTAGATTACCACAGGATAGTAATATGACAAAACCAAATCTAGGCAAGTGCCTCAAGATAGCTCAAGTTAAGTATGACCTAAACACCGCTAGACTGGCTGAAAAGCTCATGACATCGCCGCAGGTCGCTTCTAGACTGCGAATCATGCCTGACATGAAGTATCACACCATGTTAAGACTGTGCGAGATATTCCAGATTGAGCCTAGTGAATTTATTAAATTGGAGACTAGAGAAAAGTAATAAAAAAACCCCCTGTTACGGGGGCTTTACTTTAAACCTTGAGGAGGTTTATACTTCTCGTGCGAAGAGGAAGAAAGGCAAGTATATCAGTGGTTTCCTACTGATACCTAATATCCACCTTTCTTTATTGCAAACAAATGTTTGGGCTAGAGGCTGACGAACTCCTTAGATAAACGTCAGAGCGTGGTTGACCCTCCAGTACATAGCCCCTGATAGAACTCGGTTGTTCTTGAAGGATAGGTTGGATATCCGATACAGACATTTGTTTAACCGCTAAGTTGCTTTGGCCCTTAGATCGTAAATTTACTTTTGCAAGTAAAAGGGTTAAATCGTTTTGAATAAAGTTGGTTTTAGAAGACATACAGACTAAAACCTTTTTTGTTAACAGGGTGAGGCTTGCCGAACCAAGGGGAAAAGATATGCTAAAAATTAAAGACTACAAGAATGTTGTTTCTGTTTACGAGTATGACGGAAACGGTAAGTTCTTTCATAAAGTTAATAAGGGAAAGGGCAGAGTAGGAGAAAGGGCTGGTCATCTAGGGAATAGGGGTTACCGTGTTTTAACGCTTAACAAGAAAACCTATCTAGACCATAGGGTTATATTTTTTATCCATAACGGGTTTTTGCCTGAAGTAATTGATCATATTAACAACGACCCGTTAGATAACAGAATTGAGAATCTAAGGGCATGCAGCGTTGAGGAAAATTGCTGGAATGCTATGCTATCAAAGTCTAACAATTCAGGTTTTAAAGGTGTTGGCTGGCACAGTGCAAGCAAAAAATGGAGAGCCAGATTAAAGATGAGAGGCGAGGAAATTCACATTGGAATGTTTGATGATCTTAATGAAGCTGTTAAAGCTGTAAGGAAAAAGAGAGAATCTCTTCACGGTCAATTTTGCAATCATGGAGTTATATTATGAAGTTAAAGTCAGGTAAAGACTGGAATCCTAGCGAGGAGGCCATTGAAGAGTGGAAGGGCGCTTACGAAAAGGTAGATGTTGAGCAGGAACTAAAGAAGATGGCTACTTGGTGTGAGGCTAACCCAGCAAAAAGGAAAACGCCTTCTGGAGTTATGAAGTTCTGCAACAGTTGGTTAGGTCGCGCTCAAGAGCAGGGCGGATCTTCTGGTAGCCCTTCTAGCTACAAAAAATACAAAGACCCAGATAGTCTACGGGCCAAGACATTAGATATGCAATTGACTGATGTGACTTGGATTACTGACCCTGAACAGCTAATGCAGATGAAGCAGTATTACCTAAATTTGCGCGGCTATTACTATGATGGAGAATTTCGTGCCAGCATCTAATAAACCAAGATTGATTCAGTATAAAAAGCATCCTGAATGTCACAACTGCATAAACCCAGTTTGTGGATGCCATAATACTAAACTGGAATACGGTAACTATTACACTTATAAGCAACTGCAAGAGGCAGTTAACGTCAGCAAAGCAACAATTAAGGGCAGGTTGTACGGTAAGCCATTCTTTACTGATCGAGACTTGTACAGAGTTGGTGATGCCCAGAAGAAACCGTCTGATTACATGATGAGAACTAGAGGGTCTGACAAGCTGGAAACCTCCAGTATGAGATTATCTGATAAATGGTTGAGGGTATTAATATGAGCCAAGGTGACTTTGTAAAAATTAACGACAAATCCGAAGTAGAAAAGCGGTTGCCGTTTTTGTTAAACAGAATAGAGAGCTGGGATTACTCAAAACCTCTGTGCATAAAGTTTGAAGCCTATCAAAACAGCAGGTCTTTAAGCCAAGACGCTATGGCGCATGTTTGGTACAGAAAAATATCTGAAGAGATGGCAAAGAAAGGCCACGTTGTGACGCATGACAAGCCTGAAGAGGTTTGGAAGCTCTGGCTTAAAAAAAGGTTTATTGGTAGTTACACTGTAAACATCGGAAAAGAAGTAATGTCAGACCAAGTTAAATCAACAAAAAACCTAAATAAAGGTGAAATGGCTTACTTTCTGGATCAAGTGTATCATTGGGCTACCAAGCAGGGGGTTATGTTAAGCGTGCCGCATGAGAGCGAATACGCCGCCTTGCAAAACCAGCAGGAGAGATAGCATGGCCAAGATTGACCCTAGTGTTTTATTGGAGTTCGCACAATCTGAAAGGCAAAAAGAAGTTTGCAATGCAGTAATTAAAAACGGATCAAATATAAAAGCAGCTTATGATCTTGGCATTGATCGAAGGAACGTAGATAGAATCATGCTGCGTATAGAAAGGGCAGCAGCATCGAAGGGTGTAGCCCCTCATAAGAGCGTAGACAGGGAAACGATGGAAGGCTTTGATGCCAAGCGGGTGTCTACGGCTTACAAAGAAGACGGATCAATAGCCTTGCAATGGGTTATTCAAGAGCCTCAAAAGCGCAATATGAAGCAAAAGATTGATGCTTTGATGGAAGGGATGACTGATGACCTTACTGGCTTTAAGTTGCCTGTTGATCAACCCGCAACACTTGATGACGATTACCTAGCCATGTACATGATTGGCGATCACCATTTTGGAATGTTAGCTGACTCAGAAACTAAGATTGATGACGATGACTGGGACGTAAAGATAGCAACTCAGATATTGATTGATGCTACTGACAGATTGGCTAACAGGGTTGGGGATGCTCACACTGGCGTACTGCTCAATGTTGGCGACTTTTTTCATGCCGACAGCAGCGCCAATACCACCACCAAAGGAACGCCGGTCGATGTCGATACTCGCATAGGCAAGACCTTCAAATTGGCTGGTAGATTGTTTCAGGTGTTGATAGATAAGATGCTTGAGGTTCATGGTGAGGTAGTAGTTATTAATGTTAGGGGCAATCATGATTCTGATATGGCTTGCCACCTATCTAGCTGTCTTGAGCTTTTGTATAGCAATGAAACCCGCGTTAACGTCCTACCAAACTACTCAAAGTTTATTCACTACCAGTGGCACAATAATCTGTTTGTCTTCCATCACGGTGATCGCATGAAGCACGAACAGATATTGCAGGCAGTTATTAAGAATCTCGATGACGAATGGAGCCAGTCTAAGAATAGATACTGTCACCTAGGTCATATACATCATCACACGGCCAGAGAGGTAGGCTCTATGCATTTTGAGCATTGGGGTAGCCTTACTGCTACGGATCAATGGCACTCAGATTCAGGATACGGTGCGGAGCGTTCTATGACGGCTGTTGTATACCATAAAGAAAACGGTGAAGACTCTAGAGTAAAAATAAAGGTGGAAACATGAGCAAAGTAATTGAATTTCCGATGCACGGCATCAAAGTCAAAAAGATGCACTGTGAATGCGGTCTACCTCTTGAATACTGGCTTGGTTCTGACGATTGCGCTTATGGTATGTGCCCTCGCTGCAACCTTGACAACCCTGAAGAACTTACAGTCCCGTTGGAGGAAATACATTGATAAATAAAGCTGATAAAAGCCACTGGCAAAGACTTAGGCAGGAACACCCACCAATTGATTTTGATGACAATGAACGGATAGATCAAGTAATAGACGAAATGTTTGAAATAAACACAAGTATTTTTGATTTTGATGAGCCAGATGCAGTAAATAACCCAGACCATTATGCAAGTGGTGGGATTGAGTGTATTGATGCAATTGAGGAATCAATGGCTTCTTATGCGTTTCACGGTTACCTGAAAGGCAACTGCCAGAAATACTTGTGGAGGTATGAGGCGAAGGAAAACCCGATACAGGACTTGCAGAAGTGCCGATGGTACTTAGATAAGCTTATTGAAACGCTGGAAGAGGAAGAATATGGCCAAGCGTAAGAAGTCTACTATCGCTCAAGAAGTAGATAAGGCCGCAAAGCTTTTGCAGCGACTTGTAAGGCTAAAGGCAAGCGATGATCACGGATACTGCCAGTGCGTCACCTGCGGCAAAATAGACCACTACAAGAACATGCAAGGTGGGCATTTTTACAGCCGCCGACATTCGGTATTTAAGCTATTTGAAGAAAACATAAATCCGCAATGTGCGGGCTGCAATATGTTCGGCATGAAAACAACAAAAATCCAAGAAGCTTATCGCATATACATGGAAGATATGTACGGCCCAAGAAGGATAAGGGCAATGCAGCGTCTGGCTTGGAGGTCTTCACCAAAATTTAATAGAGAGGAAGTGATCCAATTTGCTAGAAACCTTAAAGAACAGATTAAGGAGCAAGAGTGGAGAATAGGAGAAATACATTAATAATGTTGATTTAATCAATATATAGTGGTATTTTGATCGGAAATAAAACACACAAAAACGGGATAACCAATATGAAAAAGACAAGCCAAGCAAAAATAATTATTAAAGAAGCAAATAAAATAGCTGATCAGTATATTGACGAGAAAAAAATAAACTGGAAAGCATACGGGTTAGCGTTTGCAGTTTCAGGTCTACTTATTTTTAGCCTTACAGCAGATGCTTCATGCTCATATAGAACTAACGCTTTAGGCAACATTCAATATTCTTGCGGGGCATCCCAATCTGGGACTTTGCGTACCGATGTTCTGGGAACCACCAGAGACAGCATGACAGGTACTACTTGGCGCACCGATGTATTAGGCACTACCCGATCATCTACTGGCATTACCTATCGAACAGATGTTCTAGGAACTACTCGAGGCTCTGATGGAACTACTTGGCGCACCGATGTATTAGGCAACACTAGAAGCAATACCGGAATTGTGTGCAGAAAAGATTTACTTGGCACTGTAAATTGCAGGTGATTTATGAGCGGTAAGGGAGATAAGGCGCGTCCAATGTCAGTTAGCAGCGACAAGTTTGCTAATAACTTTGACGCAATATTTCAAAATGCAGAAAAGAATAAAGATAAAAGTTTGGCATGGCATAATTTAAAGTCATGGTTAATGTCAGACATTGTTATCAAGCGGGTTTATTTTGCAGTAGTTTACTTTTGTCTTTTTGGCTTCATTGCCTATGAGATAATTATTTATTAAGCCAAGGGTGTCCCCGCATCCTTTTGAGCCAGCCTAGTCCACTGGTGGTGACAACGGACTACTTTTTAAAGGGGATATCTATGTGTCCAACAGAGCAATGGAAAATAAGTTAAAATATCGTGATGAAAATTAAAATGTACCCGCTTATAGAGCGGATAGTTGAGGAAGGAATAGACGCAGGGTGGAACAGGGCGCACAAGCATACCGATACCCCTGATGAATATACAATAACAAACTGCATTGCTGAATACATAATGAATGGCTTTGATGAAGCATTTGAGTTTGATATGGAGGAATAGTAATGCAGATTACCGATTACATATTTATAAACTTAATTGTTTCTGGCAGCAGCAAAGGCGTTGAGTTTGAACAGTGGGAGCTAGACGCTAAAAGCAGGCCGCGTTTTGGCCGAAACTGGTGGTTTTGGCTGCCTAACCTTTTTACAAATGGCGGTAGTTTTAAGCCTTGGGAAAATACAGACATAGTGTTGCAATGGCTATGTTTTAGCTTGTCGCTGACAGTTTATTCTAGGCGCAAAAGGAATAGTAATGAAAAAGAAACTTAAATACTTTGGTGAGTAGCATCGTGCTACTCTTTAAGACTTTAGATGCTGTAATGCATCTTATAATGTACATTGTTTCGTATATTGATCAAATACACGACAATTATGACGTTTTAATAACCACAAGTTAGCTTACACGACAATTATGACGGGTTAAAAATCTGACATTTGGTACCGTAACAGATTACGGTCGCATAAAAATGGTAACTACAGTGAGCATACCATTTATGATATACATTCCATGTTAAACCATCATTTCAAATCATAAACGATAGTATTTATAATGCGCTTCCATGAATAGGAGGCCCAGATGTTAATTATGTTAGTAGTAGTAATCGCAGGATTGTTTGCAGTAGCAAAAGAAGATTTATCATGATGCCTTTCGGGGCATTTTTAGTTTCCAGATAGCCAAGATTGTATTTTAGCCTGATTCATCGGCTGAAGACCGTCAAAGTGAGGCTGAACATTCATCAGCGTTAACTCATTAAACCTTTCAGAGTCGAATCCATCGCCTATTAAGTGCATCCAAATGCGCTTACCCATCCTATTTATGTCTTTAAAGTCTACATGCATGCCTTTTATGTCGTGCAAAGCGTCTGCATCTGACTGAGAAACTTGATGACGGCCTAGTGATGCGTTAATTTCATCAATGGGCCTATGAATAATTAGCTTTTTAGCTGGATGTGAATTTATGCTGCCTTTCATTGCTTGATAAATGGCAGTATCCGAAACTCCGAACGTCTTTTTGCAAGTGTACTGGTTTAATTCTGACAAAGTATATTGAGAAAGAGAATCGTGCAGGCAAAAAGTACCTGTAGTGGTTAGCCAGTTAGACATCCATGTTGTTCTTGAGCGCGGAAGCCCAATAACCATAAATTCTATCATTTGCGTTACCAAAAAAAACCCCGCAATAAGCAAGGCAAAAAGAAACAATTGAAAAAAGTTTACGCCAAATAGCGCACCCAAAGTATAACATTAGTTATATTTAAATTAATAGGGCCAAGCAACAGGCTTTGTGTCTCTAATATCTAAATGAATAAAGGATTTATGCTGACCAATACCAGTAAAACCTAAAGCGTATGCATGCTTTTGTATTTGATACCTCTGAGAGCCTCCAGAAGCTCGTATGTCGGCAGCAATGCCTTTAGTGTGACTACCGCCACCATTTGGCTTAGAGCGCTCTAAAGAGTGATTAGGTGACCTATAGCCGCTAGTGATAATAAACGGAAAACCGCAAATCTCACGCAAATGATCCAACTTCTTAATAAATTCTGGATGCATTTTATTTTCCCCAGTTTCTTGGCAGTTAAAGTCTT
>Ga0209307_1000537_pt1 | contig 25939 bp, 26 predicted proteins | sample COGITO_mtgs_1105_FD_185519 | JGI IMG/M metagenome (GOLD analysis project Ga0209307, IMG submission 185519) | Pelagic marine microbial communities from North Sea - COGITO_mtgs_110530 (SPAdes) (version 2) | ecosystem: Environmental > Aquatic > Marine > Epipelagic ... | reverse complement strand
GTAAAGGATCCAACTGCAACCTCAAAAAATGATGCACACCCTTGAAGACCAACTTCAGGGGGTATTGGATTAGTCGCTTTAGCATAAACAACAGGCGTATTTTTTTTCATTGGGGCAGCACTTATTTCGTTTTGAAATTTAAATGTAGTACTCCCGTAAGCATTTTTCCTCACATTACTATCAGATACAACACCAAGCCAATTTATTGCGTCTGCAGAGTAATGTAATGTATTAAAGGATGGATCAGCTGGTGGATAAATTTTTCCCGTTGAATTTGTGTTAAACAAACCTACTTTTCCAGCATTATTACTTGTTATAACCCAAACCTTTCCGTCCCATGAAACTCCTGTTGGTAATGCGCTGGTAAGTGGTCCTATAGCACATGTCTGGGTGTATTGTCCAAATACAGGGTCAGGGCTAACAACAACTTGGGTTTTAGTTTTGCCATTCCCTGGAGTCCCAAAATAATCAACACTGCCTTCTAGTCCTGTCCAATTAATTCCGTCATTAGAATTAAAAATGGCCATGGTATTACTAGGATAACTGTTATTTGTGTTAGGAATCGATGTTCCTACCCATAATGCACCATTCCACGCTATACTAGTCATTGAACATTGTTGAATGGCGGTCTGGTAGTCAAAATTAATACCATTTGTGGAAGTATATACATCTGTTATAAAAGTATTAGTGCCTGTGGGTTGGTAAGGGACTAATACTCCAGTGACCTCATTGGCCTCCAGAATCGGCCCATTCTTACAAATGTTTATAGGCCCATAAGCATCAGCGCCTATACAAGTCCCAGGGATATAAGAATTAGGGGTGGTATTCCCAAAGGTTGGGGTCAGTAAAACAAACTTACTTCCATCCCATCCTATAACTGGGTTAAGAGGTATGGGATTGTAAAGAGGACCTAAATATAAAGTCGGGCTAGAATTATAGGTTATTCCTCTCCAGGTTTCTCCGTCTGTTGAATAAGCACAACCTATTGGATTATTACTAGCATCAATCAAAGGACCTGTAATTAGCCATAATCCATTTTCCCAAATCATATTAGTTACATCGCCGGTTAAGTTAGATGATGTAGTTACAGACCAATTTATACCGTCTTGTGATTTGGCAAACTTAGGTGAAGAATAGACATAGACAATATTAACATTAGCTTCTGAATCAGCTTCAATATTAGGGTCAAACCCTACCAAGACAGGAATATCTAAAGTACCAGCTCCTGCAGCGAGCCAATAATTCCCATTCCATACTACATTGCTTGCATAATTACTTCCAAACCGTTGGGTAGGATAACCGGGCATTTTCGATAAAGGCCCATCTTTTCCATTAGCTATGAAATAAAATGTATTTCCACTAAAATTGGCAGCTTTCCAGGTAGCGGCATTGCTGTCTGTTGAATAATAAATTGTTTGACAATTCTCTAGTTCCTGCTGTGATATGGGTTTATCATAGTCCCAATCCGGATATCCTCCAACAGCAACCCACATCTGTCCATTCCATTCTGCTTTTGCGCATTGTTGAAACTCTACATTAAAAGGAGGATTTTCAATAGAAGACCAATTCATGCCATCATTTGTTGTCACAATTTCAAAACCATTTACTGAACCACATGCAACTGCAAAATTTACACTTGTTTCTGATTTATTAGCAGGAGATAAATTAGATTCAAGTTGATTTACCAAATTGAAAGACAACGCATTTCCTCCAGATATATCCGTCTTGAAAGTTTGTTCATCTAACCAATTTTGTCCGTTTATATCAGTTGAGTAAAATACAGATTTTCCCCCAGTTGCGATCCAAACTGATCCATTCCAAGTTATCGAATCTAAATCAGCACTTAAATTTGAACTATTACCCACTCCAGTCCAATGAATCCCATCTGGAGAAAATGCAATTGAGAAATCAGTTTGCTGAGGGCCACCACCTCCCACGGCTACCCAGGCTATTCCATTCCAAGCCATGTCATAACAAGCTGCTGTTTGGGTTCCACTAAATATTGTATTTTGGACTGAATACCAGTTTGTTGTTGCTGTTATTTTAGTTTCGGTAGTGTACCATGACCAATATGGTCCAGGCCCCAGCTTCCCTGATGTCAAATTATCTCCATTAAAATTTCCATATAAAACTGTTATGGTTCCATCGGTTGTTATACCCCCACTTGATCCTGGACCCGCACCAATATTCATTTGTAAAGTATCAGTTGTTACAGGGGAGTATAATATATAATCATATATACTTGTTGGAATATAATCAGGAGTAACCAAATTGAAACTTATATCCCCACTTACATCCTGAGAAACATACATACCAGTAAAGGGGAATCTATTAAAATCATTCGGTGGGAGTAGATTTAAAAGTAATATCCATTGATTCCCATTCCATGTTAAGGGATTGGAAGGAGTGGGATTCCATGTATTTTGCCCAATATTTTTCCCTTTAGTCCAATTTATACCGTCTTGAGAATATGCAATAAAAAATCCACTAAAATAATTAGACTCACCTGGTATATTAATATCTGCAGAAGTTTGGGCAACAGCTACCCATTGGGTACCATTCCATTCTACAGCCACCCCCGTGTTAAGAAGACTTATACTGTTGGGAACTCCTGTCCATGAAGTTCCATAAGGACAAGTAGAATATGCTATACTATATGAAACATCAACACCTGTTGAGGCGGGTGACCCTACAGCTACCCATATTTTTCCGTTCCATTTAACATCATAGACAGTTTCTAAAATTTCATTAGATCCTTCAATAAATTTAAATGATTCGGCGTTATTAACAGTTATAAAAATGCCACTAGAATCTAAAGAAGAAACTCCTATCGATCCAGGAGCAGGGGCTAAATCTTGGAAAAATACACCGTTTCCTTCTTTAAAAATAGAAGAAGAATTAGAAACACCTGTCCATTCTATTCCACTAGGATCTGAATAAGCTATAGATGAGGCAGAAACATCCGAAATTGGTAATCCTGTTGCAACCCAACTTTCTCCAGTCCAACCGATTCCTTGCCCTCCACCAGAACTTCCAGGATTAGGTTTAAAAATTTTATTACTATTTGCAATACTATTCCAATCCTTTCCATTATCAGAAGTTGCAATAGTATTGTTGTCCGAATTTCCTACTGCTGCCCACTGGGAACCGTTCCAAGCTATAGCATTACCTGTTGATCCAAAAGTTCCTGTAAAAAAAATTCCATTTTCTATTCCTGTCCAAACATTAATACTAATATCTGAATAAATTATACTTGTTGTTGAATTTCCAACTCCTACTGCTACTAATAATTCACTATTGGAGTCATAATCAATTCCCCTAATTGATGTCAAAAGATTTGTTTCTACTACTGTCCATATTTGGGCACTAGCGTCTGAATATATTATTCCATTTATTCCAGTTTCAGTATTTCCCTCCCCCACAGCTACCCAATTGGATCCTGTCCAGGCAACTCCATATCCAACCTTTAATTTGGATATACTATTATCTACACCTGACCATTTTCTTCCATCTTCAGAAATTGCTATTGGTGTTCCTGAAACATCAGCACCTGAAATATCTTGTTGAGGTTCTCCTACTGCTACCCACATGTCTCCATTCCAAGCTACATCATTGCCTGTTTTAAAAAACTCACTACTATTTGAGACTCCAATCCATTCAAAAAAATAAGGATTTTGATTTGAATATGCAATTGGAAAACTTCCTTTTCCTACCCCTACCCAGAAAAATCCATTCCCGGCAATTCCGTTTCCTTCGGTAAAAATTAAATCACTATTAACTACTCCTTCCCAAGATTTTCCTCCGTCAAACGACTGAGCACTAGAGTAGGAAGGGGATCCTGACACATCTTGAATAGTTCCTACCGCAACACCAAATGTCCTAACATTACAACCATTACTCATTTATAAATAATATAAATATTTAGTTTATTTATAAATGTCAAATTATATTTTTGAACAATTTTCATTTTTTAATTAAGCTGATGATAATAGTAGTCGTAATTTTTTATTTATAAATAAAAATACTGTGACTACTTTATATTTTTTGAAAATATTGATCTAAATGATATAATATAAATATTTTGTTTATTTATAAATGTCCAATTATATTTTTGAACAATTTTCCTTTTTAAATCAAACCGAAGAAGATAATAGTAATTGTAATTTGAATTTTATAGATAAAAATAATGGAGCTACTCTTTCTATTGTTGGAAGTATTGGTCTAAATAAAATATCAGGTGTGGTCGGGCAAAATTATTTAGGCAGTGATGTTTCTGGTGAATTTACTGTTGATACTTCTACTAATTCAGTTTCTTCAGCATGTGATCAAGTAATAAACTATTTTTCTATTTTTACAAGAACTATCAATCTATACGGATCCTCAGGACAAGAATTAAATGTAAAATTGTACACAATCGATCCTTCAAACAATGACCCTTCAAACAATTTATTTGCAGATACAGTTCTTTATACACGCCAGGAACTACATCCTAATTTTGTAAATAATGTCGATTGTAGTTGCAATTCAGATATTTCAGGATTAGTTCCACTTATGTACAACGATTACGATAAATTACAATTATCTTATGAGAATTTGCCATATCATGTTTATAATTTTGACACATGTAGTGACCTATCAGGTTTAATTCAATCAACTCCGACTGATCCAGCCACTTTTTTCTTTGATTATTTTGGAACAAATAATTTACAATTATGTGAAAAAGGTATTTCTATTTGTTTTCCTGTTTTTTTTTATGATTATACAACAATTTATATAGTTGAATATTTAGGAAGGCAAACTAATGTTGATGGTCAAGAAATATCAAGTTTATTAAATGATTTATCTGGAAACTATAATACTTTACCTTCTGATTCTCCTTTTTTTAGACAAGCTAGTTCATTTTCAAATTATTATTTTACCTATATTGGCAATTTAAATCTTACAATTGAAACATTAGTAACGGAATTTAGTTTTAAAAACAGTGATGCAATTACCTATGTCTCTTTTGTAGGATTTTATAAAGAACCTGTACAAAATACTACAGGTAAAAACTATATTATTAATTTAATGACAAAATATCCATATAATAAAACAAACGGAATAATTCCTTCTAGTATTAATGCAGGGACATATTATAAAAACCAATATCAATTTATTAACGGTTATTATCATATGGTTAATTTTAGTGTTATCAAAATCCCTCCTTATGTAACAAATTGGGTTGAATTGCAAATAATGAATAATATTATTTATTTAAGTGATCCTTCTGGTTCAGTTCTTGATTGTTCTGGTTTATCACCTACCCAAAGTTCTAATCCTCAACATATTAAATATCCAGTTAAAGCTAACTATACCCCGAATAATCCTGGGGCATCTCCAATTAATCCTTCTTTCAGCCAAGACTATAATAATGCTCCTCATGTTAATTATGCTTCTACAGATATTACAACTCCTTCAACAGATTCAGTACTTTTTCCTACAGAAAAGGCTCAATAGATTTTTTTCTTATTTTTTTTTAACGCTTCTCTATTGGACTCACATGAAAAAGGGGCATTTTTATACATATAATTTCTAAAAGAAGGATTAAATTTTCCATCCACTCGGATAGAAAATGAATCTTTATTAATCGGATGTATATTATGAAACATTGTATCATCAAACCACATTAGATTACATTTATTAGTATGAGTGTATCCTAATTTATCCCTAATATAAAATAATTTGTCGTTGTTGGTTCTAATCCATATAAATTCACTTACCCAATCCTTACATCCATGGTCTTTGTGTTCAACTCCTTTTTCAAATTTATCATTTATAATGATTACTATATTTCCGATGTCCTCAAAAATATTAAGTTCTTTAATAAAATTTATTAAGAAGTCAAATTCATAATATTCAGAGGAGGGTATGTGCCAATTGGAAGAACCTTTTTTTTTTCTATTTTCACATAATTTTGTTCCTTTCTTTAAAAGAGAGTCGGTTAAAGTAATTGACCTTCCATGTTTTTGTCCTCTTGCAATAAATCCTTTGGATTCTCTATTATATATTTTTTTCTCATTTATCAAATAATTATTTAATTCTTTCATTTTTTCTGGAGTTGTTAAATGATCTAAACAGATGTAAGGTTTATTAACCAAAAGATAAACATAAATAAATAAAAAAATTATTGTTATAATTAAAACCCAGTAAAATAAAAATGAAATAAAATTCATCTATATATATACAAATTAAAATTGAAATAAAATTATTATAAATTTAATTTTATAAATTAATAATATGGTTAAAAACGCAGGTGGTAACAAAGCTAAAAAAATGGGAAGGAAATTTATCAGTACTTCAAATCTTCCACAAAAAACGCGCTTTGCGTATGAAGAAGGTGAAATATATGCTGTTTGTAATAAAATATTTGGAGGCGGAATGTGTGATGTTTTGTGCATCGATGGTTCTTATCGTCTTTGTATTATTCGTAATAAATTTAGAGGACGAGGAAAAAGAGATAATACTATTCAACCTGGGAAATGGTTGTTAGTAGGCGCTAGAGAATTTGAATCAAAAGTAGAAGGTAAAAAAGAAAAATGTGATTTACTTGAAGTTTATAATGAAAATGATCAAGAAAAATTGAAACAGCAACAACCTGATTACGATTGGAAAATGTTTAACCAGGTAAAGATGTCATATGAAACCAAGACAGATGACGAAGTATTTGCGTTTGGCGATACCCAAACAATGGAATATCAAGATCTTATTGATAAAGGAGATGAAAATGTAGTGGCTATAGATAGTGGTGAAAAGGTGAATATAGATGATATTTAATAATTTTCAATACATTTATTTATAAAATCTGTAGTATTTTGACATTGGTTTATTTTATTCAATTGTAACGGGTTCCAACCTTGAATCATTCTTATTTTTTTTTCTACTGAAAAAGCTGGGAATGAACTACTATTATTTGTATTCCATAAAATTAAACTTGGGTAGCTTTTCAAAAATAAATGAAAGGAAGATTTTATATGCATTGATAAAGACATTAGTCCTGATAAACAATCCACTCCATCGATAATCATATTTGAAAATAAAACAATATTTAATTGTTCTACTTGTTCTTTGGTAAATTTACAATCTGATAAACTTTTAATTAATGTATTTAATGCATAGGTTAAATTATTATTCATTCCATACATTGATGGAACATGATTAAACTTTTTTATCATTGAAACTAAGGATTCATCTTGTTCTACTTTAATCCATTCAGCCTGGGAACTATAAATTAGAATTCTATTAGAAAATGTTGATTTTTGTGATATTATTAAAGCCATTCCGATTGCTAAATATTTATTTAGAACTCCTTCAGACAGATCTACAATTGGAATCCAATAAGGTAACTTATCAATTTGATTTAATATATATTTCCATTCTTTATTTATTTGATTTTCTTCAAATACCGATACCGAGGAAGTTGATATTGATAATGCCTTTTTAATTAATAACTCCAGAGAAATTGGGATTACAACATTCCTATTCTTCATAAATTTTCTGTATTTTGGTTCCTTTTTTAATGTTTTTACATTTCTCAATAATGATGCTATTGAACATTTATAATATTCAATGTTTTCTCTATTTCCACATAAATTTATCTCTAATGTTTTCAAAAATTTATTACATTTAACTATTAGTTGTCTGTAATGTGTATAGCATTTCCTTCTCGCCTTTTCATTGTCATGCAATAAAAATTGACAATAATAATTTTCAGCTAATAAAAAAAATAATGACTGATAAGCTTTTTTCTCTCTTGGAATCCATTTCGCTACATTACTGACATTTTCCCTCGAACCACTTATTATTTCCATTGCATCTTTATGAAGTTGGTTATTTACTAATTCTATAAAGAAATCAATCATTGGTTGTTCCCAAGATAACTGACCCCACATATAGATTACATCATTCCATCCTCCATATTTCTTATAGATAATTGTTTCAATTAACCTTTGACTAACTTCGGGATATAGATAGGCTACGATGTTTAACATTTTATAAGTAATTAATCTCTCTCCTTTTCCGTTATGTTTATCTCTTATATATAGGATTAAATTTCCAATTTTTTTCAAATTAGACACATTCGTTCTTACCTCTTTATGATAAACTAATCTATAGAATTGTAAAATAAACTCATCATTGTGTTCTCCTTTGTAGGTAGATTGATAATATAACTGATTGAATAATTCATTTATATTATCTGACCATTTATATTCCCCATGTAAATTTTTACCTATCTCCATATATTAAAATTTTTTTTTTCTCTTTATATTGTTTTTGGGTCTTTTTCTTATTTGTCAATTGAAATGTAACCTTTTTGGTTTTGGCGTAATGATTTGTTGTGCTTTCTTTGAAAAGAATATATACACAATTAATATCATTTAATAAATGAACGGAAGGTTTTAATTGGATTGTTTGTAGATGGGGAATTTCTTTAAGATAATCATCATGATGAACATCATTAATGTATTGAACTAAATGGGCAGGATCTAAATCAATATTATAACTTAAAATATGGAAAAGTTGGTAATATTTCCTGTATTTATAAATTTCTTCAGTTAATTCTTCTTTACTTATTTTATTTTTTTCATTTAAAATTAATGTTGTTTCTTCTATTTTCTCTAAAACCTCTTCTTTATTAATATAAAAAAAATAGATTTTTATTTCTGTAATATCTTCTTTATAATAATCACTGTATTTTCTATTTTCGTTGATCCATGTTTCATCTATTTCGGTTTCTAATTGACTTTCCATGTAAAAAAAAGAGATTTCATATGGGGTTTTTTAACGAAATATATAATATTTTCTAATCAAATTCATCACTTGAATACAAATCTTCATTGTCACTATCTTCCTCTCCCCAATCATCCCAATCTGGTTCATAAGATGGCCATTCAATATGTACTATCTCTTCTCTCACTTCTTCATATTTATCTTCTAAATAATTCAAATAATTTGTACAGTCATTATATCTTTGATCGGCTATTATATGCAGCATTTTCGGATTAGAATAATTATATAGAGGCTCACTGTCTGTTTTTAATTCAACCCATCCAAGTGGAAGTTTATTTGTTTTTTTTATTTTTGGTTTATTTTCTTCACCATTTATATTTGAAAAATCTAGAGTTTTTTTGTTATTGGTAGTATGAGATATTCCTAGCTCAGGAAAATCATCTTCAGTCAATATGACTTCCTTTTTGACAGTTGGTGGAGTATTTTTCTGTCTTCTGTATTTCATTCTTCTTAATTTAAAGTATTATGATAAATTATATTTATTTCAATTTTTTCAATATAAAGGAAATTATATTTATATATATAGGTTCCTTACAGCATTTTCTTTATTTTTTTACTTAAACTAATTAATGGTATAGGAGCCTGCTCTATTATATTTTATAATAAAATTGATTTCCTTTTATTTTCTTATATAATAATAAAAAATAAATGAATCCTAGTTTGTGTATTCCCAAGATTTATGGAGATTATTCTTCCGTATTTATTCGCGAAACGATTTTAAAGCTTAATTTTGGACATATTCATCGTATTGATATAGTCAATCGAACAGATAGTAATGGAAACAAATATAGGAAAGTTTTCATTCATTACTTAAACTGGTATAATAATGTTTCTCAAATTAAAGAGGAACTATTAAATGGTAAGGATTACAAGGTTGTATTTAATGACCCTTGGTTTTGGAAAATTTTAATTTCGCAAGTCCCAAAGCCTAATTTCCCATGATAAGACTTTTTACTTATATGGGTTTAGGCAAATGCTTTATAAACTTGTCTAGGTATAGATTTATTTTATATTTTATATAAAATATATCTTTTTTTATATCAATTGATAATATATATGTCAATTGCTACATTAAAAAAGAAAACAACTGCAAAATATAATTTATCAGGGCGTTCTCAACCTAATAACGCCTTCGTTATTAATGTCCCTTCATTTGGAGCATCTGGTGTAGTAATTACAAATAAAACAGGTGGGTTTTCGATTAATGGTCCCCATAGAAATATCGGGGGTGTGGGTAAGAATTCTTTATTCTCAAAAGATCCATTATCATCTACTATTTGTTGTGCTGATACTTCTCATACAGTTAAGCCCAGTGTTTTAAGTCAAGGAGGTGTTATTAAAAATAGAAAAAGATGGAAAAAGACTCCATTTACCGCATCGGAATTACATGGATTTCCTCTTCCAAATCATAATCAATTACAAAAAATATACAATAATTGGGTCGGTGGTACTTCTGATTTCAATTCAGGGGGGAATGTTCTTAGTTCTCAACAACAATACATTGACAAGAAAAAAATATCTACTGCACAATGTTCCACATACCAAACTAGTAATATGAATTTTGAAGATAATAAGTTAGGTAAAATCAATAGATGTTCTAATTTAGTAGATAGGTCTTGTGGTTCTCGTATATGTGGAAAATATTATCCCCTTTCATATAATATTAATTTTAATCTTCCTTATACCAAAGAAACAGGTTTGGTCTATAGTTCTGGCTTATATAATCCGATCCGAAGCGCACGCAGGGCTACACCTTTCCCTACAGGATATAATAAACCATTTCCCTTTGTTATTAACTCTAACGAATGTAATACTAATTATTTGCAAGCTAATAATTTACAATTATTACAAGATTATTATAGTGATAAAAATAAAACATGTGGAGGTTTCAATCCCAATAAGTATAAAATATATACTTAAATATAAATTTCATGGTTTTATTATTATGCATACATTATTCATTAGCGTAGAGGATAGTCTTAAGGAGCTATATACCGAAAAGGCGGAACTTCATAACAAGAAGATTGAAGCTAGTCAATATCCTGATTCTGGATTTGATCTTTTTCTTCCTGAAGCTATTGAAGTAGATAATTTTAAAAAGGTCGATTTCAAAGTGAAAGGAAAGCTTATTTCTTCCGAAGGAAAACCTATGGGTTATTATTTATATCCTAGGTCAAGTATTAGTAAGACCAAATTGCGTCTTGCCAATTCTGTGGGAATTATTGATAGTGGTTATAGGGGAAATTTGCTTTGTGCTTTTGATAATATTGGTAGTGATATGGAAAAAATTGAAAAACATAATCGTTTGGTACAAATTTGTTCTCCAGATCTTCAGCCATTGAAGGTTTGTATTGTAGATGAATTAGATTCCACAGAAAGAGGTAGTGGAGGTTTTGGATCTACAGGTGTTTAATCATTTCAATACCATTAAAAATAATATTTGTTATTTCTTGATTGGTGTAAATTTCTTTGTATTCTGTTTTATTTTTGGCAGAATTATTTTGTAAAATTTTTGTATAAAATTGTTTAAATTTTTCGTTATTCTTTATTAATTCAAATACTTCATTGTCGTTTGCAAAATGTATATTTTTAAATGGAATTGTTTCTTTTAATAATATATTTTTTATGTAAAATCCTTGTTTTAAATAATAATTTACTACATAAGGTAATGCCACTAATTCCACATTTTTACAATTTTTTTCAAGCGTATTCAACAATAGTAATCCTATTTTTTTATTTATTTGGTTGATATTTGTAATTAAATCTATAAAATGGGTGGATGAATTCCTATATTTTGTTATATCGGTTATTAATGCAAATCCTAGAATTGTTGTAGGTGTAAAGGTTTTCTTCCTAATACTTGATTGCCCACCAGAATAGCATATATATATTTTATCGTATAAGTTAATATCAATATATTCAGGATCTATGTGTTCTTTTTGAAAAGAGTTTTTCAACGCTCTTTTTAATGAATTTATAATGATATTATTTTTTTTAAGTTCTATCACCTTAATGTTTTCATTCATATATATATATATATAATGTCTGAAAACATTAATCTAAAAATTAAGGATACTCCTCCATTGAGTGAAAATATAGAAAAAAAGTTATTGATGTTTAAATATTTTATTCAATGGAAGAACAAATTATCTTCAAATGAACCTAAATTCACAGCTAAAAAAAATGGATTAAGTATCAGTAGTTTTGAAGATAGTGATTCAAATGATACGAGCAATGCAGTTTCAGAATTTGAACCCGAAGAGATTGAAATGCAGCATATGGAAATGCTTGATGAAAACGAAGATCAAAATTTATCATTTCCTCCAATTCAAGAAATAAATGAAATTAGAGATAAATATATTCGAAAAAAATTAAATTATCATGCCGTAGAAAATGAAATTAATAAATACTATTTAGAACAAAATCATAAATTTTCTTCAGCCCTTGACATATTAGCCAGTTATTTAAAAGGTCAAAAAATTATTTACATGGAATCAAAGAATTATACTGAAACACAATTACATAAATTAATGATGCCAGCAATTTTATTATCAGCAACTGCTTCAATTTTGCCTGAGGTATTAGATAAATATTCATTCCAAAATGTTGTATTGTCTTCCACCAATGCTTTAATTGCTTTTTTATTAGCATTAGTTAATTATTTTAAGTTTGATGCTCAATCTGAAGCTCATAAAACTTCTTCTCATCAATATGATAAGCTTCAAACCTCAGTAGAATTCACTTCGGGGAGTTTATTATTATTCTTTGTGACTGATAAAAAGACGGAAAATGAAAAAAAAACTATGTTTAAAGGGATCGAAACAAAGGTTGTAGAAAAATTAAAACATGTAGAAACGAAGATAGCGGAAATTAAAGAAACAAATCAATTTATCATTCCACGCGCCATTAGGTATCGGTTTCCTGTCATTTATAATACAAATGTTTTTTCTATTATTAAAAAAATTGATGATTATAATAAAAAAATGCTAACGGTTTTGAAAAATATCAAAAACGAAATTCGCTACATTAATTTAATGCAAAAATATAAACATAAAAATAATCAAGCTATGAGTAAAGAATATAAATTTCATTTACACAAATTATTTTCAAAAAAGAAAAAGGTAATTAATGAAATACTTTTAATTAAATCCGCTTTTTCTATGATTGATCAAATGTTTCGTCAAGAGATTGAAAATGCTGAGTTGTCACAAAATCGTGGTTTATTATATCGTTATTTATTTCCTTATAAACTTGTGGATTTCCACTCCTTGCAAAAAAGAAAATATTCCAAGCTTAAACAATTAATGTCTTTCATTGGATTAACAAGGCCTATCCTTATTGACCCTGAGAAAATTAATCCTTTCTTAGACAATCTACTTGATCCATTTAAATCTGATGATTCTAATAAATCTCTTTCTCATCTTGAAACTTTATGGTTCAAAGCCGAAGAGCAAGATTGGATTGATAAACAAGAAATAATAAATGAATTTACTCAAAACGATATTGAAACTGGAGACCTATATCAAACAAAAAAAAATGGGTGGGGCCCACTGGATATATTTAGACTCGGGAATAATTCTCCATAAATTCTAAACCTACTAATTTATCATTTGCTATATAATCTATGGTTGCTCCTCCTCCTGTGGATATATAATAGAATTTATGTGAAAATTGATTTACAAATGCTGCTGTATCACCTCCTCCAATAATTACTTTTTTACCGCTTTTTTTTAACATATTAAACAACGATTTACTTCCTGGTTCGTAATGGTGATTTTCAACAATTCCTAATGGTCCATTCCAAAATATTATATCACTCTCTTCTATTTGATCTTGAAGCTCATTTAATGAATGAATTCCAATATCACACACCATTTTTTCTGTATTCTTTAGATTGGGGATATAGGTTGGATCTTCGTTTAAATGATTAGAACCCATACCATCCTTAACTTTATAAATGATTGCCTTGTTATTTTCTATTTTTGAGAGAAATTCTTCATATTTTTTATATCCATTTACATTTCCTCCCGCAATATATAACTTATTTACCTTTTTGGATAAGCTCTCTAATAGGGGTAATTTATCGTCCATTTTCCCCCCTCCTATAATAGCTAATATTTTTTCATTCTTAGGGTTTTTAGTAATTGTATGCAAACATTCTAATTCTTTTTGAATCAAATACCCATAATAATTGCTATTCATTACACTTTTGTGGGCACGATGACATGTTCCAAAGGCATCATTAATATACACATTTCCGAATTGGTTATATAAATCCATATAATCCTCACAATGAGATTTATTTGTTTCTTCTTCATGAAATCGAATATTTTCTAAGAGATATATTTTATGTTGCTTTGAATTATTTATAGATTGTAAAGATTCTTCAGAAACCCCATTTGAGAGAAATTGTATTGGTTCTTTAAAATAGGATTGAAGTTGAGGTAATAATTGTTTCCAACTATATTTCTCTCTATCTTTTTTTGTTGGTCGTCCTAAATGGGAAACTAATACCAAACTCCTTATTGGTTGTTTTAATATATAATCTATTGTTGGTAAAGAAGACTTAATTCGGAAATCATCTTTTATTTTTCCTTCATCGTTTAAAGGAATATTCCAATCTACTCTTAACACTACTCTCTTATTATTGAAATCAATATGTTCTATAAAACATGGATTCTGATTATTAATATAAACCATATGATCTAGAAGTCTTATCACTTGATGTGAATAAGACCATTCATTATCGTACCAAATATTTAGTTTAAATCTATTTTTTCCCATTTGGATACATGCTTTTTCATCTATAATTGAAGGACAGGTTGTGGTATTGAAATCACTGCTTACCAAATGTTTCTCTCTATTTACTTTTAAATAGGGAATGCTATCAAAATATTTTATTAATTCTTCTAAACTAATATCTTCTTCTAGTTCAATATTTAAATCAACTAAACTAACATTTGATACAGGAACTCTAACAGAGGTCCCGAATATTTTATTTTCGAGAGAAGGTAATATTTGGGTAATTGATTTGGAAGCTCCGGTTGAATGGGGAATAATATTATTTAAAATACTACGATGAGTTCTGTTTTTTAAGTGATTGGTATCTATTGTTGTTTGAGAGGCGGTCGTTGAATGAATTGTTGTAAAATTAGCATGTTTTATTCGTACCTTATCTGTAAGTGCTTTTAAAACAGGGACAATACAATTTGTTGTACAAGAAGCATTACTAACAATTTTCTCACCATTGTACAATTCATGATTACCATTAACAAGAAATTGAGGTGTATCATCTTTAGGGGGAGCACACATTAAAATATATTCAACATTATGTTTTTGGGCATTTTCTTGTGTTAAAAAAACGCCTGTTGAATCAATTACATATTCTATTCCATATTTTTTCCAATGTAGGTTTTCCGGATTTCGATCGTTTAAAATATTAATAATATTTCCTTTAATTTCAACTTGAGTTTCTGATATAATTTTGACATTTACTTTTTCATAACGATGACTACTATCATTATGTAAATAGGTTTCAAGATTATGAATATTAAATTCTGGGATATTAATTGCTTTTACTTCTATTTTATCATTATTCAAAAGTTGAAGTAAAATAGATTTTCCAATTCTTCCCAAACCATTTATTCCGACTTTAGTCATATATTGTAACAAAATTATAAAAAACAAAAAAATTATTACTTACATTAATCTAATCTAAATACTGTCTGGCTAATTCCTTTTTATCTTTTTGTTTTTCACCTATAAAAGTTTCAATATTAGGAATTTTCTCTTTTTCCATTTTGAAGTGAAAGACTTTTACTGGATTGGACTGACCAATTCTATGAGCTCTCGCTATTGCTTGATCCTCCAAACTTGGATTCCAGTGAGGGCTTGTAAAGAACATATGTGTATATTGTTGTAAATTCAATCCTTCACACCCCGAAATAATATGTAATAGTAGAACTTGATAAGAGTCGGCAAATATTGTTTTCCGATTTGAGGAACTGGTGCGTCCATCTACCTTAGCAACTGTCCAATTTCGTTTTTGGCATTCTTCATATAGAAAGTCTATTTCCATATGAAAATTCGAAAATACAATCTTAGGGGAATTGGAAAATTCCTCCATTTTGGTAAGAACTTTAGAAAGCTTTAAAGAGGATTGAATAGGATCTAATTCACTTTCTTCAAGTTGTTTGTTAAGCATTTTTGGCATAATACAATTTTGTTTAGCGCGTAAAAATTTAGTAATCAAGAGATCGTCATCAAGAAATCGACTATATTTTTGTTCAAACGGCATAGAAGATCCAAAGATACTTCCTTGTACTTTATTAGCCAACGCATTCTCTTCTTTGGTATCCCAATTAACTATACACTCTTCTACAGTCAATAAAGGCAATTTTATTCCAACGGAAGCTTTGGTGCGTCTCAACAGTTGTTGATTGATAAGCATTTTAAGATTGGAAGAAATATAGGAAAGTGGGTAACCTAATATACGGAAGAGATTTGAAATATCTCTTCTTTTGTTTTGGATAGGAGTACCTGTAATCAGCCAAATTATATTGGACTTCAGAGAAGTTACCTTTTGTAAGCTACTTTCTTCAAACTGGTTGAAGTTTCGAAGATGGTGAGCTTCATCGAAAATTGTACGATCCCATTCTATTTGATTCAAAATAGATTTTTTATGTTTGAATGTTCCATAGGAAGTTATAACGATAGTTTTTTCCTTCAATAAATTGATTGTATATTGTTTTTTTATAGTACCATGATAAATAAGGCATCGATGACCAGTAGTCCTTCCAATTTCTCTGTACCACTGGTTCATTAGGCAAAGAGGAACAACTATAAGGGTATGTTTTTTCTTATTGGATACCATTGCTCCAATTAATTGAATTGTTTTTCCTAGACCCATTTCATCGGCAATAATACCTCCTTTGATGTTGGAATTAGTATCGTATTGATTACTTTCTCGTTTTAAAATCCAATCCACCCCTTCTACTTGATGAGACTTCTCTTGAAGATCGGCCTGTTTCAAAAAGGATTTGAAATTCATATTTTGTCTGTTTATTTGAAATAAAAAAAAAGGTGATTTTTATTTCAATTTTATGTCGAATTTTTCTGTTAAATTTAAAGGTAAGTAATCATTGATAAGATGATAAGCATTAATATACTTAGTATCAAAAAGGTTATAAATAGTATTATACTTAGAATATGAATCATGGTGTTAAAGTTACTTGGAATATTTCGAATTAAATAGATTCAATTTTTTGAGAATAATATTCGCATCAACACAAATAGAGATAACAAAATACCCCAACAAATAAAAATGTTATTTTCCATTTGCTTACTTGGTTTTAAAAAATGAAAAAGAAATAACCAAGGTCCTTTCCATTCTTTTGTATTCCAACATTCTCTTTCGAGTTTTGTAAAAATACATCCTCGGAAATAAAAATGTAACATAAAAATGAAAATCCACAAGAAAACACAAATCATATATAAGTAATTTATTTCTCCTAAAAATAAATAAAGCAAAGATGATCCTACAATTACCCAGTGGAAAAATAATATGATTAATCCATTATATTCATGTGAAGGATTTATTTTATAGAGAGTTTCCTTTATAAAATAAATAATTTTTTTTTGATCGTTACTCATTAATAATAAGAAATGTTTTATTTTATTATTGATTCCGAACAGCCGGAATCGAACCAGCGACATTTCGATTTATGTATATACTACTACAGTCGAATGCTCTGCCAACTGAGCTATGTTCGGCCTCTCCTTCAATAGGGTTCGAACCTATGACCGCACGATTAACAGTCGTGTGCTCTACCTACTGAGCTATGAAGGACAAACAGTTTTATGACTTATTCAGGTCAAATTAGTTAGAAATTATTAGAAAAATTAATTAAGAAAATATATTACCTAGCTACAAAACAGTTTTACGACTTGTTCAGGTCTAAAAAGGAGACAATCGGAGTTGAACCAATGACCTATTGAGCTGCAATCAATTGCTCTACCACTGAGCTATATCTCCAGTTTAAACCTTTTATAGACTTGCTCAGGTCTAAATAAAAGCCTCCACTGGGAATCGAACCCAGGATCTTCAGTTTACAAGACTGATGCTGTACCACTAAGCCATGGAGGCTTACACCCGATGTGGGGCTCGAACCCACGGCCACACGCTTAAAAGGCGTGCGCTCTACCGACTGAGCTAACCGGGCTTAAAGCTCTCACAGGGAATTGAACCCTGATCGCCAGATTCAAAGTCTGGAGTCATAACCATTAGACCATGAGAGCAATTGCATCGAGTGGGGTTCGAACCCACGCGTACGAATACAGCAGATCTTAAGTCTGCCCCCTTAGACCTCTCGGGCATCGATGCTAATTGGTACTCAATACGAGGCTCGAACTCGTGACCTTTGGCTCATAAGACCAATGCTCTAACCAAACTGAGCTAAATGAGCTACTCTACAAGTTATATAACAGATTCTTCTTTAAACCCTTTCAAAATAATTTTATATAAGTATTATATGATTCTAACTTATTTCTTTATTTTTCTAAATATATTATCCGTTTTTTCCAAAAAACTTATTATCATTCGTCCTGGAGGATTAAAAGGATTTCAAACTTTAGGAATATCTTCCTACATCAAGAAGAACTTTAATTTAGAAGAATGTATATATTCAGGCGCTTCTTCTGGTGCTTGGAATGCATTATTTATGTGTTTTAAGGGAGAGGACCAGGAGTTTTTAGATAAGGTTTTCACTATTGGTCATCAAAAAAATGTTCTTGGTCTCGAAACAAAAATTAAAGATCTTTTGTTATCATCATATGACGATTCTGATTTTGATTTGGACAAGCTTAATATTGGAATTTCAGTATTAACAAAATACGGCTTTAAATTGAAAATAGTCAGTGAGTTTGATGACCTTGAAGATGCCATTAATGCTTGTATGGCTAGCTCACATATTCCCCTTGTTACAGGAGGTTTATTCAAAGTTTATAAAAAAAGAATAGTTTTAGATGGTGGTTGGTTTCCTTACCCTTTCCTCAAGACGATGGAACCACAATTAGATATTTTCCCAGAAATGTGGGAAAATACAAGTAAAGTTCGTAAAAAAGAATCTCTATTACAAATTATACTTAAATTATTACAAATAAATAAAACTAGTTTTAAGCAGTATTTTGAAAGAGGATATAATGATGCTGACTTAAATAAATTCCTACTAGATAAAACATTTAAATAATATAATAATGTTTATTATACCATTTAATAATTTATATCATTCAGGAGGGGTTTGTGATTCGGAAGGAAAAATGATATGGTATAGAAAAATTGGTTTTCAAGGTCATCCTGTGGTTGATATATCTAACTCGGATTACATAAATAAAGAAGCTATATTTATGGGTCATTTAACTAATCATTATGGGCACTTTATATTAGAAAGTCTCTCTCGATTTCATATTTTTTTTGAAAAAACTCGAGTTTTTTTCAAGAACAAAGAGTTAGTTTTTATAGCCTTGGGACCTACATTTCCTATTCCATCCTGTAATTTATTAAATTATATGATTTATATATTTAATTTAAAAAATATATCATTTCGCTTAATACATAAATGTACTCAATTCAAAAAAATATATATCCCAGAATGCCATTTATCAATTAATCAATGGATTAATCCATTGCAGATGAAAATTTATAACAAGATTTCTTCATCTATTCCTATTAATAATCATTTTGATAAAATTTTTATTTCTAGAAGAACGACCAAAAAAAAATCGATATTTCGAATTGCAAACGAAGATCTTATTGAACAATTATTTATCTCAAAAGGTTTCCATATAATAATTCCCGATTCACAACATTTTATTGACAATGTTAGTTATTATAGAGGTGCTAATGTAATGGCTGGAATTGAGGGAACTGGATTACATAATATTTTATTTATGAAACCAGAAACGCAATTAATCCATATTAATTCTACCAGGAATATTCGTCGTAAAGAAAAGATGTCCTTTAATCAATTTAATTGCTGTTCTTTAAATAATATCAAAACAAAGGTAATTGAATTCAAAGGAGACATAAAAAAAAAAGAATATGATATTCTTTATCTTGAAACAGAGATGGTAAAATTACTATAAAAAAGGGTTTAGTTAATAATAAATCTAAGCTATAATAATATCGGTTCGGTTTCCATAACCTTTAGTCAGATCGATGTTGGCTTTCCAGTCTTCAAATTTCATGGCTTTGAATGCTTCATCTTGAGTCTTACCTTCAAATTTAGAATTGGAAGACATTAATTTTACAATAATATCCATCTTCTCTTCTTTATCCATATTTTTGAGGAATATGCGGTATTTATCGTTCTCAGCTTGCTTTTCCGCCTTGGCTTGTTCCTTAGCAGCTTGCTTTTCCGCCTTGGCTTGTTCCTTAGCCGCTTGCTTTTCCGCCTTGGCTTGTTCCTTAGCCGCTTGCTTTTCCGCTTTGGCTTGTTCCTTAGCAGCTTCCTTTTCCGCTTTCGCTTGTTCCTTAGCAGCTTCCTTTTCTGCTTTCTTTACCAATCTTATTTTATCAATTGCCTCTTTTTTTTTTTCTCGCCTTGCGTCTCGCCGTGCAGCTTGCCTTATTTTATATTCCACCATTTCTTTATCCCATTTGGCTTTCTTTTCCGCATTGGCTATTTCGATAGCAACTCTCTTTTCCTCTCTAAGCCTTATCTTATTATTAAAATTTGCTAATAGGGCTTCCAATCTCAATTTGTCCATTTCTTGTTTCAACGCTTGCCTTTTGGCTTCCCTTATTTTCCATTCCTCCATTTCCTTATCAGATTTGTCTTTCTTTTTCCTATTGGCTATTGCCTTAGCAGCCTCCCTTTTATTTTTTAGTTTTATATTATTATTAAAATGATCTAGTAGTTTTTTTAATTTCAATTTATCATATATCTGTCTCCTTTCCTTCATTTTCTCTTTTTTTAACATTTTTTTAATCGAAATGAGGTTCATTTTCTCTTCGGAAGAAGGATTGGGGATGGAATCGATTGGCTGTTGAGTATTCATATTTTGTATTTGCTTTTGGATAGAGGAAAGGCTCATTTTTATTTCAATTTTATGAAATAATAATTAAAAAAAGCGCATGTAAAATTTTTATTTTTTTAATTTATTGCTTTCTGTTGAATTTTGGCTTTTCTATAAAGATTTATGAATCTAGGGGAGAATCTATTCATCCACATAAGTGTTGTTTCATCAAACGAACGAATGGCACCTTTTGATGGTAAAGATTTTGTCCAAAAATCTTCATATTTCTTTTTTGATTTATGTCTTTTTTTATACTTAAAGTGCATAACCATTAAATATTGACAATCGTTCATTTTATATAATATTATTACTTAAATTTATTTTATTTCAATTTTACATAGATGATTGGAGAAATCGTTTTACTAACAATATATGGATTTGTTTGTTACAAAGTTGCAAATTCACCACCTAATCCTATTTTTGAGGATGAAGAAAGTTATTTTCCGTTAGCATATTCTTTATTAAATTAAATAAAAATTGAATTAAAAATAAATTTATTTGTTAAATAAAAACAAAATGGAATACGAAAAACAATATAAACGAATTAAACAAGAGGCATTCGAAGCAATATTAGAAGGTAAAAATGTTATTATATGTGGTCCTTCTTATAGTGGAAAAACCCATCTCTTAATAGAAATGGCAGATTATTTGAGAAAAAAGGATTATCAAGTAATTCAGGGAATATTGGGATTTAATCCTCCTTTTTCGTCTAATAAATATTGGATGGAACTAGATAATGAAAGGTTATTAGATATGATTTCGCTAGAAGAAGATCATGTTTTGATTAAAACAGAAATTGTATTCCAAGATAACCAAAAAGTCAGTTATACATAAATTAAATTAAAAATTGAAATTAATTTTATTTAAAACATTTTTTTACTACATTAATGAATATACCTATCACTGCTATTGAACATATTATTGACTATGGAGAAATAATATGTCCTGTAATTAATCGTTATCATTTTAAAAAAATAAGTAGAAGACGAAATAGGGCTGCACTACAGATCCAACGAGCTTATATAAGATTTATAGTTTATAATGGTCCTTATGAATGCAGACCTAGGGATCCTAAATTTCCATTATTAAGTTTTAGTATTATAATGATATTTTATTACTTTCTGATTACTCAGGTAATGGAATTTGTCGATGATGAATCTAGTCATAGATGAAGGAGCTAATAATACACAACATTTTGTTACCATTCGGAGTTCAGGATTTATTTTTTCATAAAAATGCATGGCGTATTTTTCATTACATACATATGCAAGATTAAGTTTGTCTATAGAAGGTTTTAAAAATCTTATAAGCCCTTGATTTTTTGATATAGAGAGAAGAAATTTATTAATATTTAGGATATAAGGTAATAGTTGTTGGTCATAATGACTAGGGCAAAATGTAAGAACATGTTTAATAAGGAATAAAATATATCTATTGATTAATATTTTTGTTTCATGTAGATTATTTATTACATGATCATTAAATTCAGATTTCCAATACATTGACCAGATAATGGTTTGAATTTCCTGAGGTAATTTTTGTATCATCAATAAAAACTGACACGAAAATAATTCCAGATAATTGGACTAATTATAATCAAACTGACCCAAATCATTGTATCACTAAACATATGTATTTATAAAGGAAATTTTTTTTATTAAATTTATTATACTAATTCAATTAAGACATTAAAAACATATTTGAGAGAAAAAAGAAAAAGGTTATTAATTTGAATACAATAAATTATTTATAGTGTAACATAATTCCTATAGAATTTAGTGTAGTGTATAATCTAGCTCCCGCCGACCCGTACCCAGTATCTTCCCCCGAGTTTTTAAGTTAAAATTAACCCCTTTTATCTATGGTTCGATCCTGGGATCGGAATCAAGAAATGAGTGACAAAACGCAGAAATGAGTGACAATTTTATTCTTAATAGTTCCTTACCCATCCTTGGCTATTTATGTTTCTTTGTTCGCAGCCATAACAGTCTGTGGCAAATACACAGTCGTTAGGACCATTTCCAGGAGTTGGACATCCCCATACATCATCGTCTATCTTTGTGCATCCTTCTTTACAATCATAGCCTAGCCAATAATAGGGGTTCCACCATGAGTTATAATAGACAGTAGGTGGAGGAGCGTATCTATACCCCCATCTGTTTCCATACCACCTTCGTCTTCTATATCCAGGTCTTCTTCTTCGTGGTCCGATTCTTCCTGTTCTTTGAACAACAATTGGTCCTCCAATTACACCTCCAATGGCACCCCTTTCTCTTCCGCTTATAACACCCCCTACTCTTCTTCCTACTCGTGTTCCATTTCCAAGACCTACTACTCTTCGACCTCCTCCTACACGACCACCACCTCCTACACGAACACCGCCTCCTACACGACCACCGCCACCAACACGACCACCTCCACCTCCTCGGCCACCTCCACCTCCTCTGCCACCACCTCTAATCCCCTCTACAACATCAGTAGTTGTGATAAATAATATAAATAAAACAGTAAGAGTGAATAAAATTATATTATTTTTGGTAAATAGTTTCATTTATGATACATAGTTAGAAAACTATTTTACAATTACGCATTTTCTCTCTAAATTAAATTATTAGTCTTAGAGAGAAAAGTGAATAGATTTATTTTTAATAAAATTGATTATATGTTTGTTAATACCTAATTTTAAAAAAATGGCAATCATTAAAAGCATCCTGGTAGGAAATAGTACAATAAATTGGCCCAAATGTTCTATGAAATTGAATATTGATCTATTAACATATGAAAATGGGAAAAATTATTACGATATTACTTATATATGGAATATAGAAATAGATAATCTGGAAAGTCATCCTTTTTATGAAGACAAAGAGTTTCTTGGGACCAGTATCAATGGGGACATTATATGTCAAAATTCATTGACTGACTCTTTAATTGAGTATTTACAAATGCCAGATGATATGCTTGTAGAGCGAAGTGGTTCAACAACTCCACAAGAATATAGAAAGTTAGTTATGAAAAGTATCTCCCTCTTTTGGGATTAAAATCGATGTAGAGTGTAATCTAGGTATAGAGTGTAATCTTGGTATAGAGTGTAATCAAGTGTATAGAGTGTAATCTAGGTATAGAGTGTAATCTATATTTTTTTCTCTCAAATGGTAAAAAAGAAATGAGTAACAAAACAAAGAAATGAGTGACAAAACAAAGAAATGAGTGACAAAACAAAGAAATGAGTATTAAATAAAAGATCGTAACATTTTCTTAACTTGTTTATTTTGATTATACAGTTTTTTGATCTTCTCATCAGAAGTCAAATTAGAAGACACCAAGAGAGAAATAACATTTGCTTGAACTTTAAGGTCAGGGTTTTGTAACAATTTTTGAATAGAATCGTAGAAAGCATATGGATACTTTGTCAATTCAAATAGAATAGATTTATTAGTGTCAGGATTAACAACATTCACATCGAACCTGGGATTATCAATAAATTTTCTCACCATTTCAATTGATTTTTCTCGACTTTTATCATCTGCACCACCAATAAAAGTATATTTAAAAATATCTTTACTGTCGAAAGGTCTTATTTCCTCACAAGTTTTTGATATATTTCCTCTACACATAGGACATTTAACTTTATCTTTGTTATGGCACCATTTATGTAAGCAATCGGTGTGGAAATTATGGTTACATTCAATAGTAGTTGTTTTACCTGAGGAAATCTTCTCTAAACAAATAGGACAGTCGTCGTTATCGGGTTCGCCGCCTTTAAAGACCTTTCTTTTCTTGATGGTTTTCTTTTTCAAAAGCTTTTTCCTATATTTCTTGGTTTGTTTTAGAAGACGGGATTTGGATTTTGTATGGGCTCGTCGTTGTGTTTGTTTTCGCACACGTCCTTTTAATTTCATATACATATAAATACTTATTTTATCCTAGGTTTATTTTCTCTCTAATTTTAATTTTACTACCAAGTATATAATGATGTTTTCTTGTAAAATATGTAAATCTATTTATTTTAAATGTGTTTGTAATAAATTCAAATTAAAAAAACCTAGTGCTCCTCCATTTCAATTTTGAAATAAATATAAACAAACCATTTTATATTTATTATAGTAATGATGACTCGGTCAAAAGTTGCATATATTATTATCGATTTTGACGAAGCAAGTAGATGTTGGAAAAAAAACAAAATTTCAATAGGTAATGGAATGTATAAATATAAATATTAATTATAAACGATTTATTTTTTTTTCATTAGGGTCATAGATTCCGATTTCATCTTGGCTCTCCATATCATAAACCATATTTTCAGAATCTTTTAAATATGTCTTACCTTCAAATTCGAATTTTTCGACCAAAGTGCCTTCCTCCTCTACCTCTTCCTCGGTAGCAGAAGAAACTAAGTTTTTTAGCACTTCATCTCCAATTGAGCTTTCAATCACAGTTTTCTCTTTTTTTGGTCTTCCTCGTTTCTTTTTTTCTACAGGTTCATCTTCGATTGAACTTTCAATTTCTTTTTTTGGTCTTCCTCGTTTCTTTTTCTCTTCAGTTTCATCTACTTCCTTTTTCTTTCGTCCTCTCTTCTTTTCACTTTCCATTAAATCTTCTTCTTTCAGTTCTATTTCTTCTTGTCTTGCCCATTCGTAAGCTTGTTCTTTGCTTATTTTTAGTTTTTTCATTACATCTCCGTACTTTTCTATCTTTTTTCCATGGATTTCATCTTTAAACTTTTCACGATCTTCTACACGGCATATTGTCCCTTTTGAGCAACTTTTACATAAATCTTCTGCTTTGTTTTTGCATTGAGTATATAATCCGTGATTTACACGAATCCCTTTGCAACATTCTGACTTTATCACATTACACCATGGGAGTACATACGGGGGGAGTTTCCCCCCAGGCCCCCCTATCTCTTGTGAAAGCAACAGTTTTTTCAAACATATCACTTCTTCTTCCAATTTTCGTACTCTATCTTCCATATTCATTTATTTATTTTTACTTTCTTATTTACCTCATTTTTATTTCAATTTTATTCAGATGTAGG
>Ga0209307_1000520_pt1 | contig 26346 bp, 23 predicted proteins | sample COGITO_mtgs_1105_FD_185519 | JGI IMG/M metagenome (GOLD analysis project Ga0209307, IMG submission 185519) | Pelagic marine microbial communities from North Sea - COGITO_mtgs_110530 (SPAdes) (version 2) | ecosystem: Environmental > Aquatic > Marine > Epipelagic ... | reverse complement strand
TGGGCATTCCCACGGTGATTTTAATTTTGACTTTGGCCAGTTGCGGCTCCTCCGAAACAGGCTCCTCCGAAACGAGCACATCTGGGCAAGAGACGGCCGTTTCGGACCTCTTCAAGGTTGGCGTCACACGCATCACTCCGCAGGCATTCACCCATCGCTTTTCGGTTCAAGGCAATGTTGAAACTGACCGGAACGCTCTTTTGACGACGGAATTTGGTGGCGCCATCGAAGAGGTTTTGGTGCGCGAAGGCCAGCAGGTGACGGAGGGCGCTCCTCTGGTACGGGTCAATACCGATGTGATGGAGCGTTCAATGTCTGAATTGCAAACCCAACTTGAACTATTGCAAACCCAGCTGGAACTTGCCCAGGCGGTGTTCGATCGCCAAGACCGTTTGTGGGAGCAAAAAATTGGTTCAGAGATTGAGTTCTTGCAAGCCAAGGCGCAATTGGAAGCATTGAAGCGATCCCAGCAAACCTTGGAAGAACAAATGGAAATGGCATTGATGCGAGCGCCGTTTGCGGGAGTTGTGGATCGATGCCTGGCGAAAACAGGGGAATTTGCAATACCGGGAGCCCCGCTGTTGCGCATTGTCGACTTGAAGGACTTGTATGTTCGAGCAAGCGTGAGCGATCACTATGCGGGCAAAGTAACCCAAGGCATGCCGGCGGAAGTCATCGTCAGTGGTGTGGATTCCATTCGCACCAAGGTGGGGCGCGTTGGGCAATTCATCAACCCTTCCAATCGAACCCTTGAGATTTCGTTGCCGCTGCCCCAAGGCAGTAAGTTCTTGTTGGGCAATTCATCAACCCTTCCAATCGAACCCTTGAGATTTCGTTGCCGCTGCCCCAAGGCAGTAAGTTCTTGCCCAACATGTACGCAAGTGTCTGGCTGCAGGACCTTGACTTGGATAGCGCGATGGTTTTGCCGAGTGCATTGGTCCAGCAGGACATCAATGGCGACGAGTTTGTTTTTGTGGCAGAAGGCCAAAGCGCCGTCCGTACCATCCGGAAAAAAATCATTGTATCGGGCATGGGATCAGGCGACAATCTGCTCATCACCTCTGGCCTTGCATTTGGCGACGACGTGGTTTCCCGCGGGGCCAATCGCACAGTGGAAGGACAAGAAGTAAACCTCATTACGGACTGATTCGATGCAGGACCAACCCCAAAACCAAAAGGCGCGTGAGTTCGGATTGAGCTCATGGAGCGTAAACAATGCCACCACGGTATTTGTGCTTGTCGCCATCATCATCATTTCAGGGCTGTACAGCTACCTGACCGTTCCGAAGGAGAGCTTTCCTGAGGTGGTGATTCCCGAAGTATTCATCGGAACTCCTTACCCTGGAAACAGCCCGTCCAACATCGAAAAACTGATCACGCGCCCGCTCGAAAAAGAAATCAATACGATTACGGGGGTGGACGAGATCACATCAACTTCCATTCAAGGCTACAGCGCTGTGGACGTAAAGTTTGAATTCGATGTGACTTCGGATGAGGCTTTGCGCAAAGTCAAAGACGCGGTGGACCGCGCAAAGGCTGACCCGGATTTTCCGGATGACCTGCCGGCGGATCCCGATGTTTTTGCCTTGAATTTCTCCGAGTTGCTTCCGGTGATGAATGTCAACCTGTCGGGCGATTTTAGCCTCGATGAACTCAAGCGTTATGCGGAGGTGTTGGAAGAGGAAATTGAAGAGCTCCCTGAGATTTCCAAAGTGGACATTCGAGGGGTCATGGACAAGGAAGTGGAAGTAGTAGTGGACTACCTGCGTGCCGAGGCGATGCAGGTGAGCTTCAATGACATTTCAGGGGCGATTGCACAGGAAAACATTACCATTTCAGGAGGGGACTTATTGGTCGACAACTTCCGCCGTTCCGTGCAAGTGGTTGGGGACTTTGATTCGACAGAAGACATTGAGAATGTCATCATCAAAAGCGAGAACAACTCGCCTGTTTACTTGCGGGATGTTGCTCGGGTGCACTTTGTTGAGCAAGAGAAAACCAGCTATGCACGCGAGTATTTGCAGCCGGTTGTTTCACTGGACATCATCAAGCGGGCGGGCGAAAACCTCATCGCAGCTTCCAATGGAATCAATGGCATCATTGATGATGCGAAGGCCGATTACTTGCCGGAGAATTTGAATGTATCCATCACCAATGACCAGTCGGATCAGACACGGACGCAAGTCGATGAATTGCAGAATTCAATCATTTTTGGGGTGTTGCTGGTGGTCGGGGTGTTGCTGTTTTTCCTCGGGTTGCGCAATGCGTTATTCGTGGGGGTGGCAATCCCACTCTCCATGTTCATGAGTTTTATGATCCTGAATGCATTGGGGATCACGTTCAACGTAATGGTTCTTTTCTCTCTTATTGGGGATCACGTTCAACGTAATGGTTCTTTTCTCTCTTGTTTTGGCGTTGGGAATGCTGGTGGACAATGGGATTGTAGTGGTGGAGAACATCTACCGATTGATGGACGAAGGGAAATCGTCAATTCAGGCGGCGAAGCAAGGAGTGGGTGAGGTAGCTTGGCCCATCATTTCCTCAACCGCAACCACGCTGGCGGCATTTTTACCCTTGGCAATTTGGCCTGGCCTCATCGGGGAATTCATGAAATACTTGCCGATCACATTGATGATTGTCTTGAGTTCGTCCTTGTTTGTTGCCTTGGTCATAAACCCTGTTCTGACGGCTGCTTTCATGCGGGTAGGTGAGAACGGTGTAAGCAAAAAACGCGCCCATCGGGTGACGCTTTCACTGGTGGTTTTTGGGGGGATATTTTTGGCGGTTGGCGCTACAGCATTCGGCAATATTTTGCTCATTGCTGGCTTATTGACCATCGCAAACGCGTATGTGCTGAATCCCGGAACACGCATGTTTCAAAACCGATTCTTGCCGCGTTTGGAGCAGGGATACGATCGCTTCCTTCGCTACGCCTTGGCCGGTCGACGCCCTTGGACGTTTTTCTTTGGAACGGCGGGCTTGATGGTCTTGGCGTTTGTTTTGCTCGGAGCCTTCCCACCCAAGGTGGAGTTCTTCCCAAGCAATGAACCGCAATACTTGAACATTTTCATCACCAAACCCATTGGAACGGACATTGAAGAAACCAATCGCGTCACCCGCGAGATTGAAGGAATGGTTTTGGAGGTGATGAATGAAGAAGGTTTTCAGCGGCCCAATCCGGAGACGGGTGAGATGGAGGCCTACATTGCCAATTCGATTATCGGCCAGGTGGGCAATGGAACGAGCGATCCGCAAGAAGGACCGTCGCTGGGCAATACGCCACACAAAGCTAGAATTGCGGTCAATTTCGTGAAATTCCAAGAACGAAGAGGGCAGTCAACGCGGGATGTGTTGCGCTTGGTACGGGAGCGGTTATCAGGTTATCCAGATGCCGAAATCATCGTTACCAAAAACTCTGACGGTCCCCCTCAAGGCCCCCCGATCAACATTGAAATCCGCGGGGACGATTACGACGATGTCTTGGCCACGGCCAATTCCATGCGCCAGTTTTTGCGTGAGCTGGATTTTGAGGGAGTGGAGGAACTGAAGATCGACGTCGACAAGCGGAAGCCGGAGCTGCCGATTACCATCGACCGTGAGAAGGCTCGTCGCTATGGACTATCCACGCAAAACATTGGCTACACCATCCGAACAGCCTTGTTTGGGCGCGAGGTAAGCACCTTTAAAGATGGTGAGGATGATTACCCGATCAACGTGCGGTTTGAGGAATCATCGCGCAACAATGTGGATGCCTTGATGAATCAAAAGGTGATTTTCCGGAGTGCCTCCGACGGTCAAATCAAAGAGGTGCCAATCTCCGCCGTCGCTACTGCGGAAAGAAGCACAACGTTCAGCAGTGTGAAGCGAAAGGATTTGGATCGATTGATCACCCTGAGTTCCAATGTTTTGGAAGGGGCGAATGCCAATGAGATTGTGTTGAAAATGCAAGCGTCATTGGAGGATTTCAACGCCCCTCGTGGGGTGCAATTTGCCTTCACCGGCCAGCAAGAAGAACAAGCCAAAGAGTTAGCGTTCCTGTCACAAGCCCTTTTGCTGGCCCTATTCTTGATTATTCTAATCATTGTGGCGCAGTTCAATTCCATCACCACACCATTCATCATTGGGTTCAGCGTATTCTTCAGCCTCATTGGTGTTTTGTTGGGCTTGGTCATATTTCAAATGGACTTTGTGATCATCATGACCATGATTGGTATCATTTCCCTAGCGGGCGTGGTGGTCAACAATGCGATTGTTTTGATTGATTACACGGACTTGATCCGCGAACGCAAGCGAAAGGAATTGGGAGAGGAAAATCACCTGCCTTTTTCGGAAGTGGTGGAATCCATTGTCCAAGGTGGTCGAACGAGGTTGCGGCCGGTTTTATTGACCGCGATTACGACGATTCTAGGCTTGTTGCCGTTGGCGATCGGATTGAACATTGATTTTGTTACGTTGGTGACCGAGTACGACCCACGGATTTACATCGGCGGTGACAACAACGTGTTTTGGAAGCCCATGAGTTGGGCCATTATCTACGGACTCACTTTCGCGACCTTCCTCACATTGATCATCGTTCCCGTGATGTACTGGTGGATCAATCGAATGCTCTACAAGTACCGATTGAAGGAGGCGGTTTAACCTCAATCTCCTCGTTGCTCCCGTTGCACGCGACGAGGCGGTTTAACCTCAATCTCCTCGTTGCTCCCGTTGCACGCGACTGGGAATGCGGGTGAGGATTTCGTACGGAATGGTTCCGGCTTCTGCGGCAAATTCTTCGATGCGGTGTTGGGTTCCAAAGACCTCCACCTCGTCGCCGGCTCGTGCGCTGGGAATGGCCGTTACATCGACCATAACCATGTCCATGCAGACTTTTCCAACGACCCGCGCTTGCTTCCCATGAAGCACCACCTTCCCTTGTCCGTTGGAGAGGTTTCGGGGAAAACCATCCGCATACCCCAAGGGCAATGTCGCGATGCGTCGGCTGTGATTCGCTGCGTCTTCCAAACCGTAACCAACGCCTTCACCGGCCGGAATATCATGCAGCGATGAAATCACGGTGTGGAACCGAACGACGGGCTCCAACTCCAAGGATTCCGCGTGGGACGGCTCCACGCCAAACAACGCAATTCCAATCCGCACATAATCCCCGCTATGCTGCGGAAATCGGACAAGTCCTGCAGAATTGAGCAGGTGAGACTTGATGTTGGGTTGGACCTCACGAAGGGCGAACACGACCTTTTCAAACCGATTGATTTGCTTTTCCGTAGCGGCGTCCTGTTCGGGTCGGTCTGCGCTGGCCAGGTGGCTGAATACCGTTTTCACTTCCGCAGAAGGCCGGTTTATGATCTCCGCTAGGGTTGATAGGTCCGTGTCACCAAACCCTAGCCGATGCATGCCCGTGTCAATTTTGAGGTGAATGGGCCAGGCCTTTGTCGCGCCGCTTTGCTGCCACGCATCGCTGAACCCTTCAAATTGTTGGAGGCTGTGGATGCACGGCTCCAATCGGTACTGCAGGAGGGAGGCGAAAGTGGACGGTTCAGGGTTGAGGACCATGATGCGGGAGACAATGCCGTGTTGACGAAGCTCGACGCCCTCTTCGGTGCAGGCCACAGCCAGCAGGGTTACACCGTGGAATTTCAGCAGCCGGGCGATGGCCGGACCATTGGTTCCGTATCCGGAAGCTTTGATCACCGCAATCAGGTCCGTGGATGGATTTGCAAATTCCCGGACATATGTGCGGATGCGCCGAAGATTATGCCCGAGAGCAGGGAGATTCAGCTCCAAACGAACCGCATGACTTCGGTGCATAAGCGTTGGAATCAAACGTTCGAATTGTGCTGCCCTAGCGCCCTTGATGAGGGTGTTTTTTCCCTGAAAACTGAGCGGATTCGTTGCCAAAAGCTCCAACGCCTCCTCCACGGTGCGGAGTGTTTTTTCTGGGGCATCGCCGAGGCCGTCGAATGCAGGACCAATGAGCCATACCGGATCCATGCCATGGCTGCGGATGAACGAAACCAACTGCTCGGTCCCCTCGGCGTCCATGCCGGGGATTTCCCCAATAATGGCGGCGGGTTTGAATGGACCGGGCAGTCGGCCCAAGTCTTGAACGGCCAGTTGAAGGGCATCCCAGTCGTTGGTGTAGGCGTCTGAAATCAACCACGACCCATCGGCTTTTTGCAGCCGCTGCATGCGGTGGTCGAGGTCTTGGAAATGCAATAGGCTTTCACGAACGTGATCCTCACTCAATCCCCATTCCAAGGCGAACAGCGCTGCGGTCATCGCATTTCGGTAGCATTCCAAGGCGAACAACGCTGCGGTCATCGCATTTCGGTAGCCAACTTCCCCTGAGAAAGGCAGTCGCCAGATCGATTCAATCCCATTCCAAGCAATGGATACACTGCGCCCGTGATCTTGCACGTGGCTCTTGACCCTCAGGGTGTTGTCCGGGGCTTCTCCCCAGGTTTTGACGGCAATGTTTTGGGCCGTTAGCAATTGCTTGGCCAAGTCAAGTTGACCCGGCATCACGACCCACTGGCAACCTTGGAATAGGCTTATTTTTTCCTGGGTGAGCGCCGCAACGTTTTCGAAGTTTTGCAAATGAGCGTTGCCAATGTGGGTCAGAATGCCGTGCGTTGGACGAATCACGTGCCAATGGCGTTGCATTTCTTCGGGCTCTGAAATCCCCGCTTCAATGAATGCGATGTCGTGGTCCGGCAATAGATCGCCCAGCGCCAGCGGCACGCCAATTTGACTATTGAAGCTTCGCGGATTTCCACAGGCATGGTGATCCTTGGCGAATAATTGCATCAACCATTCCTTGACCGTTGTTTTGCCGTTACTGCCTGTGATTCCGACGGTCGGAACGTCGCACACGGTTCGCCAGTGCCGAGCAAAATCTTGCCAGGCGTGCATTGGATTTGCTGCGACGAGCACATCGGAATCGGGCAACGACGGGAGGGGGGTTTCGGATTGGACCAAAAAATACCGCGCGCCCATGCCGTGGGCGGCTGCGAGGTAATCATGTCCATCGTGCCAGACACCGCGAATGGCGATGAAAAGGGTTTCGTGTGCTGCGGTTAATGGGAGTTGCCGGGAGTCTTGGGTCGCGCGCAAACGGGATTCGTGGTCCGCGTTCTTGCGTGTTTGAATCAAGTTGAATTGATCCTGCTGGGGCCGGTCGTTCAACCAGTTTTTCCAGTCCCTGACGGTCATTGGTCGTTGGCCTCGTTGCGTGCGGCTACAAAGGCCTGTCGGGTCAGCGGGATGTAGCGGTCTTTCTCTCCAATTTCCACGGTATTGGCGCCACCGGCAATGCGATGTGAAAAATGAGCGGGTCGGCCTGTTTCCATGCAAACCGCGTGAAGTTTGGTCACTTCCTCTGCCAAGCAAAGCAGTTCAGGCATGCACCCGAAGGGCTTGGCGGTGAAATCCAAATCGAGTCCTGCCGCAATGACACGGATGCCCTGATCCGCCAATTTCATGCAGATTTCAGGCAAACCGTCGTCGAAGAATTGAACTTCATCAATTGCGATGACGGTGATGGGCCTTTCTTGGCTTTTGAGGTAATTCAGAATTTCTTCGCTGTTGGCAACGGTGACGGACGGAAGCGCATTGGAATCATGGGAGGTGACCGCATCCTTGTTGTAGCGTGTATCTGTGGCAGGTTTGAAAATCACCGTAGGTTGGTGGGCAATTTGTGCGCGACGCACCCTGCGAAGCAGTTCTTCGGTTTTTCCCGAAAACATGGGACCGCAAATGATTTCAATGCGGCCTTCGCCGAGGCCGATGTGCTGCAAAGGGGAATGTTCTTCGTGTGGGACCATCATGATTGTGCTCGAAATTACTTCAGGCACTACTTTGCACCCTCATGAAGCGCATGCAATTTTTTCAAATGACGAATAATTCGATGAATTGGAGGTTGAATCCGGCAGTTTTTGCCTTGGTTTTGATCGCATTAATAGGATGCAGCCGCACGGCTGGTGAAGGGGGTACAACGACCATTCAGGGAAGTGTTGAGGTCGAAAAACGATTGGTCATCGTCAATCCGGCCTCTGCACAAGCGCCGCATCCCGCCGCAGACCAAGATGTTTTCATTATTTACGGTGACCGCATTGGGCCGGACGACCGGGTGCGAACCAATTACGATGGAGACTTTGCTTTTTATGGCATGCGCCCCGGGGATTACACGATTTATGTGTACAGCGAAGACACGCTCAATGCCGGCGGTCCCGATGTGCCGATCATTCAGCAGTTGACCATTGAGAAGGGGGACGATGAAGTTGATTTGGGGGTGATTCGGATATATGAGGAAATCTGATTGATGAACAGGTGCATTGTTTTTCTCGTTTTAGGTGCAGTGATCAGCACGGCGCAAGCACAATACACCGATATCGGGGGTTGGGCGGGCCTAACCGTGGAGCAAAAAGTCAAAAAGGATTGGAGCTGGTCATTGAAGTGGGAGAACCGATGGGCCATGGCGGGAACGTGGCACGACCGGGGATTTGTAAACGCCGGCGTCGCCTACAAGTTGAATAAGATGTGGAGCGCAGAGGCCCAATGGCGCTGGGTCGAGCGCCAGAGAGACGCAGGGTTTTATGAGTCAGTTCGACGCTTTGCCGTTCGACTCGATGGAAAGGCCAAAAGAGGCCCGGGCCAGTGGAAATGGCGCTTGATGACCACGAAGGCATGGAATCCAATGACGGGAATGGAGGGCAATGCAGTTTCGGGAGACTTGGTTCAGCGTTTCCGTTTGGGGTATGCATGGAGCCCAAGCAATTCGTGGTCATTGGTGCCGAGCTATGAAGTTTTCATGAAGGACATGGCGGGTGGTTCAGCAGAATTAAGCAGCCGTTTTCAATTGCAATTGAAACGTGAGATCAATAAGCAGTGGACGGTGGGAACGGCCTACGTCTGGTCCGATGAATGGCAATCAGCAGACCCATGGGATGAACACGTGATTCGACTGAATGTCACTTGGCGGCTGCCCGACGTTAAAGGAAAGGACCGAAAAGGAAAGGGCCGAAAGAAGACCATTCCTCCGGCGCGGGTTTATTCTTCGAATGGAAAGCGTTGGTCGCCTCAACGGCAATCGGTGGGGAGGTGCAACAGCGCCCAGATTTACCTGTCCGAAGTGCACGCCAAGGGCGACCCGGCAGATTACATAGAAGTGCGCAATGCGGCGCAGGAACCATGCGATTTGGAAGGGTGGGAGTTGACGGACAATCAGGAGCAGCCAGGACTGGTCTTTGGGACAATGATTTTGCCTTCGGGAGGTTGTTGGCTGGGTTATGAATCGGGCAAGGGATCGTTTTCTTTTGGAATTTCTGCAGAGTCGGAAATCATTTATTTGAAAATTCCATCGGGAGAGGTGCGCTCTTGGACGCTGCCGCTTGCAGAGAAAAAACGGTCTGTATCCTTTGATATGCTTGGGAATAATTGGTTTTCAGCACCTTCTCCGGGCAGTGCCAACCCCGACGACTCAAGCGACTAATCAGTTTTGTCCACAAGATGTCTTGGGTTGTAAACATCCGTTTGCTATCTTCGCACCCCCAATTTTGGGGAGAATTCGAACATTCAAAACATTGAGCTGTGGATACTTTGAGCTACAAAACCCGCTCCATCAATAAGGAGAACGCCGACAAGAAGTGGTTGGTCGTTGATGCTGAAGGCCAAACTTTGGGCCGATTGGCATCCGAAGTTGCTAAGCGATTGCGTGGAAAGCACAAGCCGAATTTTACACCCCATGCCGACTGTGGCGACTTCGTGATTGTGGTCAATGCAGAGAAGGTTGTTTTGACAGGAAAGAAGTGGGAGCAAAAGGAATACATCCGTTACACGGGTTATCCAGGTGGTCAGCGAAAGCGCACAGCCATTGAGCAATTGAAGCGAAAGCCTTTTGCCTTGGTCGAGGACGCGGTCCGCGGCATGCTGCCAAAGAATACACTCGGACGAGAAATTTTCCGCAACCTGCATGTATATGTAGGCCCGGATCACAAACATGATGCTCAACAGCCTGAGCAATTCACATTGAACGCTTGATTCAAGCTTGATCATTACATCGAATGGAAGTCATCAACACATCTGGCCGAAGAAAGACCGCAGTTGCGCGTTTGTACTTGAAGCCCGGAAAAGGAAACGTTACTGTGAACAAGCGGGACGTGGCGTCTTACTTCAGCACCTCCGTGTTGCAGTACAAAATTAATCAGCCGTTCATGCTGACCGAGACGATCGGTCAATACGACGTTCAAGTGAACGTTGATGGCGGTGGCATCACCGGACAAGCGGAAGCAGTCCGATTGGCGATTTCAAAAGCCTTGATCGAAATCAACCCAGACTGGAAGTCTGCGTTGAAGCAAGTAGGCCTCACCACTCGTGATCCACGAATGGTTGAGCGTAAGAAATTCGGTCAGAAGAAAGCACGTAAGAAGTCGCAGTTCTCTAAGCGTTAATCGAATCGATCAGAACATTATAATTTGTTTAGCATCCAAATTCTTTGGACTCGCGCATTCTGCGGCTACCAGAGAATTGCTTAAACCAGGAAAGTAAACATGGAAAACACAACCTTCGAGCAAATGCTCCAAGCCGGAGTTCACTTCGGCCACCTCAAGCGCAAGTGGAACCCGCACATGGCGCCGTACATCTTCACAGAGAAGAAAGGCATTCACATCATTGACTTGCACAAAACAGGCGTGAAGCTTGACGAGGCAGCAGCAGCAATGAAGCAAATCGCCAAGAGCGGAAAGAAAATCTTGTTCGTTGCAACGAAGAAGCAAGCCAAAGAAATTGTCGCGGAGCGCGTGAAGGCAGTAGGCATGCCCTATGTCACGGAACGTTGGTCGGGAGGTATGTTGACGAACTTTGCCACGATCCGAAAGGCGGTGCGCAAGATGTCGCAGATCGACAAAATGGAGCAGGACGGTACGCTGAACACCATGTCCAAGCGTGAGCGCTTGCAAGTCAGCCGTCAGCGTGCGAAATTGGAAAAGAACCTCGGTTCCATCTCTGATTTGAACCGCACCCCTTCTGCGATTTTCATTGTCGACGTTGTAAAGGAGAACATTGCGCTTGCTGAGGCACGCAAACTAGGCATCCCTGTATTTGCCATGGTGGACACCAACTCGGACCCACGTCCGGTTGATTTCCCCATTCCAGCCAATGACGACGCGAGTCGATCCATCGCTTTGGTATTGGATGTTTTGGTTCAAGCCGTAGCGGAAGGATTGCAAGACCGCAAAGCGGACAAAGATCAGGCAGACGCGCATGCAGCGGCTAAGAAAGCAACAGCAGAAGCGGCGAAAGCGGCGAAAGAGGAAGCACCCGCTGAAGCACAGGCTGAAGTTCCTGCTGAAGCGCCGGCTGAAGCACCGGCTGAAGCTCCCGCGCTAGCAGAGGAAGCTCCAGCAGCAGAGGACAAGTCAGACGAAAAGAAGGCCTAACCCTTTTTGATTTAGAACCCGCGGCGGTTGGTAAGCCGTCGCAAATAACCATTTCATATGAGCATTACAGCTGCAGAAGTGAACAAGCTCCGTAAGCATACGGGAGCAGGCATGATGGATTGTAAGAAAGCCCTGACAGAAGCAGAAGGCGATTTTGACAAGGCCATTGAAATCCTTCGATTGAAGGGACAAAAGGTTGCTGCCAAGCGCGGTGATCGTGAAACAGGCGAAGGAGCGATTTTGGCGAGCACGAACGGTGCTGGCGATTTCGGTGCCTTGATTGGCTTGAACTGTGAAACGGATTTTGTTGCAAAGAATGAAGAGTTCGTTGCAGTGGCGCAGAGCATTTTGGACGTAGCCTTGAACGGTCAATTGACTTCCAAAGATGAGCTTTTGGCACAAACGTTCCCAGGTGAGAGCATTACCATTGCAGAGAAAATTACAGAGCAAATCGGTAAAATTGGTGAGAAGATTGAAATCGGATCTTTTGACACCCTCGCGGGCGCTCAAGTATCTGCTTACATCCACCCTGGAAACCGATTGGCAACGTTGGTTGCATTTGACGGCAATGTTGGCGATGGCGGACGTGATGTCGCGATGCAGGCAGCTGCGATGGCTCCCGTCGCTTTGGATGAGTCAACCATTCCTGCAGATCTCATTGAGAAGGAACGGGCAATTGGTAAGGAATTGGCGATTCAAGAAGGCAAGCCAGAAGAGATGGCCGCTAAGATTGCTGAAGGCCGCTTGAAGAAGTGGTTTAAGGAGGCGACACTGGTGAATCAAGCGTTCATCAAAGACGGAAAGATGAACATTGCACAATACGTTGACTCGTTGAGCAGCGGTGCGAAGGCCACGGGATTCTGCCGAGCAGCGCTCGACTGAACCACCGGAAATAAGATTGAAATTGCAGAGGGCGATCCAATTGGGTCGCCCTTTCTTTTTTCTGTACGCCACGTGAAGGAATATTGCGGATATTTGTACCCGCAATGAAGTACAAAAGAATCCTCCTAAAGCTCAGCGGCGAGGCCCTCATGGGTCAAAAGCAATTTGGCATTGACAATGAGCGCTTGAAGCAATACGCTGACGAAATCAAAACGATTGTGGATGCAGGGCTCGAAGTGGCCATTGTCATAGGCGGTGGCAACATTTTCCGAGGCGTTCAAGCGGAGGAAGGAGGAATGGAACGGACCCAAGGGGATTACATGGGCATGTTGGCGACGGTGATCAATTCCATGGCCTTGCAAAGTGCTTTGGAGAGCGCAGGGATGGACACCCGATTGCAATCAGCCATTGAGTTGAAGCAAATCGCGGAGCCCTTCATTCGGCGTCGAGCAGTGCGTCACTTGGAAAAAGGACGCGTGGTAATTTTCGGTGGTGGAACCGGCAACCCTTTTTTTACAACCGACTCCGCGGCTTCTTTGCGGGCAATTGAAATCGATGCGGATGTGATTTTGAAAGGAACGCGCGTCGATGGCATTTATAGCGCGGACCCGGAGAAGGACGCAAATGCGGTGAAATACGACACCATTACGTTCGATGAAGTGTATTCCAAAGGACTCAAAGTGATGGATTTGACAGCGATTACATTGTGCAACGAGAATAAGTTGCCCATCGTCGTATTCGACATGAACAAATCGGGCAACCTCAAACGCTTGATTTCAGGCGAAGATGTAGGTACTTTGGTAAACCATTAATGGCAAGGTCATGACAGAGGAAATTCAAATGGCGTTAGACATGGCGCGTGAAGCCATGGACAAGGGCATCAAGCACATGGAGTCGGAACTTCAGAAAATTCGCGCAGGCAAGGCACATCCCGCCATGTTGGACAGTGTGAAAGTAGAATATTACGGGTCCATGACACCGTTGAGTCAAGTTTCCAATGTGAATTCAGCGGATGCGCGCACCCTAACCGTTCAGGTCTGGGAAAAGGACATGCTTGATCCGGTCGCAACGGCCATCATCAATGCCAATTTGGGCCTCAATCCGATGAACAATGGCGAGTCCATCCTCATCAACATTCCCCCGCTCACGGAAGAGCGTCGGCGCGACTTGACCAAGCGGGCGCGTTCAGAGGGAGAGCACGCGCGGGTTTCGGTTCGCAATGCGCGCAAAGAAGCGAACGATTTCATCAAAGCGGCCAAATCCGATGGCCTCAGTGAAGATTTAGCGAAAGACGGAGAGAACGAGGTGCAAAAACTCACCGATCAATTCATCAAAAAAATTGATGAAGTCTTGTCTGCGAAAGAAGCAGACATCATGACTGTATAACGACGGTTTTCTGAATCGAGCGATTCAAGCCTTGAACTCCTGCGCAACTGCGCGCGCCTCAGAATCGGAGGCAATCAAAGCCTCCAAATCGGGTTTTTGCTGCCAAGAGACAGTAGCAAGTGCATGCTCGAGAATGTCGGTCATTCCCGTGAACGAAACCTCATCGGACAGAAAACGAGCCACAGCGATCTCGTTAGCGGCATTGAGAACCGCTGCCGCGTTGCCGCCTTTGTTGCCCGCATCGAAGGCCAACTGCAGATTCCGAAAGGCTTCCAAATCGGGCTGTTCAAACGTGAGTTGCGGATAATCCATGAAGCTGAATCGGTCAAATGCATTCGGCAAGCGGTGGGGGTAGCCCAAGGCATACTGGATGGGCAGTTTCATGTCCGGTAAGCCCAATTGAGCTTTGATTGAACCATCTTGAAATTGGACACAGCTGTGCACAATGCTTTGCGGATGAACGACCACATCGATTTGGTCCATGCGCAAATCGAACAGCCATTTGGCCTCAATAACCTCGAGTCCTTTGTTCATCATGGACGCGCTGTCGATGGTAATTTTGGCTCCCATGTCCCAATTGGGATGCTTCAAGGCTTGTGCTTTGGTCACGGCTTCCAACTGAGAGCGGTTCATTCCGCGAAACGGTCCACCGGAAGCAGTGAGAATGATTTTCTCAATCGGGTTCAGTACTTCGCCCGCCAAACATTGATAGATCGCGCTGTGCTCTGAATCCACAGGGTGAATATCTACACCAGCCTGAAGAGCGGCCGCCATCACCAATTCGCCTGCCACAACGAGTGTCTCTTTGTTGGCAAGTGCAATGTCTTTGCCGGCTCGGATGGCGCGCAAGGTGGGCCGCAATCCAGCAGCTCCAACCAGCGCCGTCAGCACCATATTCACCCCTTCCATTTCCACCACTTGTTCCAGGGCCTCTGGGCCAGCATAAACTTTGATGCCTTCGTCGAACAATGTGGCATTGACCTCTTGGAATAATTCTCGTTGACCAATGACAACGGCATTGGGGCGAAACTCAAGGGCTTGCGCAATGAGCAGGTCGGCGTTGCGGTGCGCCGAAAGCACTTCGACATGCAGCCGATCTTCTTGTTCACGGATCACGTCGAGCGCCTGGGTTCCGATGGAACCGGTGCTTCCTAAAATCGCGATGCCACGGGTTGTGTCAGAATCGCTCACAAGAAACCGAGTTCGAGTTTTGCTTCTTCACTCATCATGTCTTGCGTCCAGGGCGGTTCGAAAACAATATTGACTTTCGCTCCGGTAGCCCCTTCGATTTTCCCGACCTTTTCCTCGACATCTGCCGGTAAACTTTCCGCAACGGGACAGTTGGGGGAGGTCAGGGTCATTTCGATATGAACGAAGCCGTCTTCGGTGATTTTCACTTCATAGATGAGACCTAGCTCATAAATGTCGACCGGAATTTCCGGGTCAAAGATGGACTTGAGGACCTCAATGACGGTGGATTGTTGAAAGGGTGCGGGCATGGTAATGATCCTTAATTCGCAGGGTTAAACCAACCCTCGACTTCTTCTTTAGAAAGGGCAGGTAAGTCCAATTTGTTCTTTTTTCGAAAGCCATTGAGCTTCTCTCGTAATCCAGCGGGCTTGACGCCTTCCATTGCAGCAGGGGATTCGTAGCCCGCAGCAATCACATGTTCCACCCATGAAGGTGAAATTCCCATGGCTTCAAGCCCTGCCATGTCGGGACCGGATTCAAATACCTCTGGCCGCATTTGTGGGAATAACAGCACCTCTTGAATCGAAGTTTGATCCGTGAGCATCATGACCAGTCGGTCAATCCCGATTCCGATTCCGCTGGTGGGAGGCATTCCATACTCCAAAGCCCGCAAGAAATCCTGGTCGATGAACATCGCCTCATCATCCCCGCGTTCGCTCAAGGCCAACTGATCTTCAAAGCGCTGGCGTTGGTCGTCCGGATCGTTGAGCTCGCTGTATGCGTTGGCTACTTCCGTGCCATTGATCATCAATTCAAAACGCTCCGTGTAAGCGGGGTTGTCGCGATGCACCTTGGTCAACGGAGACATCTCAACGGGGTAATCCATGATGAAGGTTGGCTGCACAAAGTGATGTTCGCACTTCTCACCGAAGAGTTCGTCGATCAGTTTTCCCTTGCCCATAGAAGCGTCTGTTTCCAGGCCGACACTTTCGCAAGCCGCACGAAGCTGTTCTTCGTTCTTTCCATCGATGTCAATCCCGGTGTGTTTCCGGATGGCATCGCGCATACTGATGCGTTGGTAAGGAGGCGCGAAATCGATGTCAACGCCGTTCAAATTGGCTTTGGCACCCCCGTGAACGGCCTGGCAAATGTTCGCCAGAAGCTGCTCGGTGGTTTCCATCATCCAGTGGTAATCTTTGTAGGCAACGTAGAGTTCCAGAACCGTGAATTCCGGGTTGTGGGTGCGGTCCATTCCTTCGTTGCGGAAGTTCCGAGAGAATTCAAACACACCTTCGAATCCTCCGACGATCAAGCGCTTCAGATAGAGCTCATTGGCAATGCGCAAATAAAGCGTGCTGTCCAATGCGTTGTGGTGGGTGATGAATGGCCGGGCGGCGGCCCCTCCAGGAATGGTTTGCAGCACGGGCGTATCCACCTCCAACCACCCTTGCTGGTCGAATGATTCGCGGATGGTGCGGATGATTTGCGAACGGGCTTCGAAGGTTTTTTTCACGGCTGGATTCACCACTAAGTCGACGTACCGCATGCGGTACCGCAATTCGGGATCAGTGAAGGCGTCGTGTACTTTTCCATCTTCGTCCACTTTGACGGAGGGCAGTGGTTTGAGTGATTTTGACAGCACGGTGAGCGACTTCACTTTCACGCTTTGCTCACCGGTTTTGGTCGTAAAAGTGGTGCCTTGGACACCGATGAAATCACCGCGGTCAAGGAGCTTCTTGAAGACGTCGTTGTACATGGACTTGTCTTCTCCCGGGCACATCTCATCCCGGTTGAGGTAAAGCTGTGCAGTGCCCGCGCTGTCTTGCAGCACCGCAAAAGAGGCCTTTCCCATGATCCGGCGGTTCATCAGACGCCCCGCTAACGTCACCTCCATGCCATCTTCAAAGGATTCAGCCAAGGCATTGGATCTGTGGGTTGCCACAAACTCTGCTGCGGGATAAGGCTCAATGCCCATCTTCCGCAGGGTGGCGAGTGAATCGCGACGCACTCGTTCTTGTTCCGATCGTTGCATGCCCCAAAGTTACATCGCGAAAACCGCATCGCGACGCTTGTTTTGGCTCAGACCCTTAGCTTTGCGCTGATTCACAAAAAGCAATTTCGAATGCGTACAATCTTGTCCTGTGTTTTGTCTTTGGGCCTGTTTAGCAGCTCCGTTACTTGGGCCAACCGGTCCCTTGATTCCGAAGCCGACTCGAGCCAGACGACAGTCTCTTTGTCAGAGGCGGCTGTTTTGGGGGTTGGTTTCAATGCATTGCCCTTGTTGGCGTCACCCAAATCCGCGACAGTAATGATGCCGTCTGAATGGCGGGGAGTAACTTCCATCAGTGAAGCGTTGGAATTTGTTCCGGGAATCGATGTCCGAACCCGAGGCGCATGGGGGGTTCAAACCGACATGAGCATTCGTGGAGGTTCGTACGAGCAGACAGCGCTACGCATTGACGGTGTTCGATGGTCTGCACCGCATACGGGACATCACCTCATGAACATCCCCATCGATCCCGAAGACTTGGGACACGTGGAAGTGGTACGCTCGGGGTCTGGTCCATGGGCGGGCATTGGCGCATTCGCAGGGGGAATTTTGCTCGAGACCCGGGTGGAAGAGAAACCAACGACCGCGAGCCTCACGGCAGAACTAGGAAGTTTCAATTGGACCCGTCTTCGAGCGAATGCGCAAGCCAGCACGGGAAAGATCCGGCACAGTTTGAGTTTGTCGCAGGCGAAAACAGACGGATACATCCCCAATTCTGACATGGAAATCAATCGGTTGTTCTGGGGCGCGCGTTTTCGCAGCGGTGCGAGCAAATGGAAGTCGCTGCTCGCTGCAGAATCCAAATCCTTTGGGGCGCAAAACTTTTACTCTTCGACGTATCCGAATCAACATGAGGAAACAATCGCTGCGGTTGCACAATTGGTCTGGTCGCGGCAGCAAGGCAACTGGAATGCTTCGGCTGCCGGCCACCTTCGTGCGCACAGCGATCGGTTTGAATTGTACCGTGAGGAGGCGGATTGGTATTCATTGACCGAGGATGGATTCTTTGTGGCACCTTCTCTTTTTGCTGTACCGGATACGGCAGCGGCGTGGTACCAAGGGGCGAATTTGCACCGTTCCATGGTCGGTGCCGTGAACGGTCAGCTCAGTTGGCTGGGCGATGCCATGATGTGGACGGCGGCCTTCGATGCGCGGACCGAATCCATTCGAAGCAACCGCCTTGGGCTGGCTGTTCAGGATGATACAGAATATGGTTATGGAGACGACCGACTGAATGTCGATGCCTATGTTTCAGGCAAGTATTTTGGCTTGGCAGATCGCCTGGCAGTGACAGCAACGATGGCCGTCAACGAAAACAGCCGTTTTGGCAATTCTCTTCTGCCTGCTGTGAACGCGCGAATGGCATTTGGAACAGGCAATCAAATTGTGGTCTTTGGTTCAGCCGGTCGCTCCGTACGGCATCCTTCTTTCACGGATTTGTATTACACCCTGGGTGGCGCCGTGGGAAGCGAAGATTTGAAATCTGAATATGCCGACCAAGGGGAGGTTGGCGCTCGTTGGAATATTTCATCGTCTCAATCAACCCATCAATTTTCCATTGAGACGACTCGTTTCATTCGGCAAGGGCGCAACCTGATTGATTGGGTGCAATTTGACGGGAGCGATCTCTATGAAGCGACGAACGTTGCAGAGGTTGATTTTTTCGGAGGCGATCTTTCCATGCTTTATCAGCGCGCTGACGCACCGAAGCAACTGCACCTGCGATCTCTGCGCCTGGGAGCCGCTTGGCTGGAAGCGAACCGCGTGGCCTCTGGATTCACATCGAACTATGTATTTGATTACATGCGGAACAAGTATGATCTCATGGTGAATTTCGGAACCGCTGGCCCGTTGGATTTCTCAGTAAGAGGAAGCGCTCAAAACCGCAATGTACAGTCCGCGATTTCGGAGGATCTGTTCACGCATTTGTGGGGTGCTGATATCAACTTTCAAGGGAACGACGGTGCATCACTGCGCTGGAGGGGGAGCGTCCGATTGGACAACATCTTTGACGTGCAGTTCGCGGACCGGGGTCAAGTGCTGCAGCCGGGGCGCATGGTGCGATTTGGCCTTACCTTTGAGTGGGTGAATTGACCCTGAATTTTACAAAAGACATTGCGAAATGGAACAGATGAGAGCATTGATTACGGGTTTTCCGGATCAAATGAAAGAGGCGTGGCACATTGCCGAACAAACCCCACTGGATTGGAACGGGTGGACACCTTCGAGCGCATTGATTTTAGGCATGGGCGGAAGTGGCATTAGCGGCGCTATCGCGTCGAAGATGCTCGCCGGATCGAGTTCGGCATTCATCCAAGCGAATTCCGATTACACCATCCCGGCGTGGGTCGGAAAGGAAACCCTCGTGTTGGTCTGCAGTTATTCCGGAAATACGGAAGAAACCCTCATGGCGCTTGATGCGGCCATGGCGAAAAACGCGCGCATTGCGGCCATCCGCTTGATGCGGCCATGGCGAAAAACGCACGCATTGCGGCCATCACGTCCGGGGGAGAATTGGGGAAGCGATGCGATGCAAACGGCTGGCCATCGGTGCGCTTTCCAGGGGGACAACCACCCCGGTCGCAGTTTGGATACGCCTTCACCTCGGTCATGCACGTATTGCACTCCGTAGGGCTGGTTCCCAGCGAGATGCATGCTGCGTTTGGCGATGTCGCTGCGCACTTATCGGCCATCCAGGAAAATACGATTGAACGCGCCACGGCGCTTTTGGATTTGGTAGAAGGACGACGCATCATGTTGTATTCTGATGCCGCACAGGAAGGATTGATCATCCGGTGGCGGCAGCAATTGAACGAAAACAGCAAGACCCTTTGCAACCACCACGTTTTTCCTGAAATGAATCACAATGAGCTTGTGGGCTGGGAAAGCGGTGGCGAAAAGGAAGTGGCTTTGATCATTCAAACCCCGGAGGATCATCCTCGAACGCGTGTCCGAATGGACGTGTGCATGGAGATTTTCCGCGACCAAGGAGCGGATGTGGTCGTCGTGGAAGGAGATGGATCGAACGAAATCCTGCGCTTTTTTGACTTGGTCCATTTGGGCGATTGGCTCAGCCTGCTTTTGGCGGAGCGGCTCGGTTGGGATCCCGTGGACATTAAGAACATTGACCACCTGAAGGATGAGCTGTCCAAGGTGAACTGATCGTTGCATGAAGCCACGCGTTCATTTTCAATCATTGGGCCGGGTTTCTTATGCCCCCGTATGGAAGCAACAGGAAGACTTGATGCACGCGATTGTGCAACGAAAGATTGCACGCAAAAAAGCGGGAATGGGAGAACGAGACGCTTCGGAGGATCCCGAATTGGACTTGCCCGATAACCACCTGATTTTCGTGGAACACCCGCACGTTTTAACCTTGGGTAAATCGGGCGACCCCGGCAATGTGGTCGTTTCTCAAGAGCGTTTGGAAGCCCTCGGAGTTGAGTACTTCCCAATCAATCGGGGCGGAGACATTACCTACCACGGGCCGGGCCAATTGGTCGGGTATCCCATTTTGGATTTGGACCAATTCTACACAGACATTGGAAAGTACATGCGCATGTTGGAGGAAGCCATCATTCGAACCTGTGCGGACTACGGACTTGAAGCGAGTCGCATCGAAGGCCTGACAGGGGTTTGGGTAGATGCGGGCCAAGGTTTGAAAGCGCGTAAAATTGCCGCTCTTGGTGTCAAGTGTTCACGTTGGGTTACGATGCATGGATTTGCCTTCAATCTGAATACAGATTTGGACTTTTTCAACCTCATCGTTCCCTGTGGGATCAATGATCGGGGCGTCACTTCCTTGGCCAAAGAATCGGGACGCGCAATCGATGAAGCTGAGGCAGCGAATCGGCTGAAAACCCACCTCACCGATTTGTTTGATTGGAATTTGATTTTCGCGGACCAAAACCGTTGAAATTGTCTGAACTTCGTGCCAAATTCAGGACATGAAAACAGCACGGGTTCTTCTCATTTCAAGTTTCACCTTGGTGGCGTTGAGTTATATATCGGGCCACGGCTATATCTGGGGGGGACTTGCCGAAACATATTTTCGAGGCTGGAAGAATTCGAACATTGACGACATTGAATTTCGAGATTTGCGGACCATTTCTGCTGCGAATAACGCATCTCCCTGGCTGGCAAAAAACGAGGGAGACCTTGCTTTTACCGAAGAAGAACTGGCTTGGCATGAGGAGTACTTGTCCGCTAGTTTTTTGGTCTTGCAGGGCGACACCTTGCTTTTTGAGCGTTACTGGCAGGGCCACGACCACACTACAGTAACCAACTCTTTTTCCGCGTGCAAATCCATCGTTGCGTTGGCGATTGGCTTAGCGGTGACCGATGGTAAAGTGCGGGTGCAAGATGAATTGGCAGCTTACTTGCCTCGTTTTGCTGGCGATGGGGGGAAAGGATTAACCGTGCAAGAGGCGTTGCAAATGCGATCGCACATCCCATTTGGAGAGGATTATGCCAATCCCTTCGGGTTCATGGCCAAGGCCTATTACCGCGAAGGCATTCAAGAATTGCTGGAACCTTATCGGGTGCCGGAGTTGCCAGGAGCTAAGTGGAAATACGAGGGAGGGAATACGATGCTGCTGGGCGAATTGATGGCAGGCCTGAATCAGGGCTCATTGAGCGATTGGGTTGAACAGAGGCTGTGGGGTCCGATGGGTGCTCAGCACGACGCTTTCTGGGGCTTGGACGCACCGGATGAAGAAGGCGGAATTGAACGCTGTTTTGCCGCGTATTACGCTACATCACGCGATTTTGCGCGGTTCGGAAAGCTGATCAACCACGAAGGAAGTTGGAATGGCAACCAGCTGATTGACTCGACATACATGGCGGAGATGGTAACGCCAATCGCGGCCATGACGGACGAATGCGACGCATCCCATTATGGGTATCAAATTTGGTTAGGAGAAACGGAGGCCGGGGAGCCATTCAGCTGCATGGAGGGACTGCGGGGTCAAATGGTTATTGCCGTGCCGGCATATGACTTGGTTGTCGTGCGAACAGGCTACAAGAAAGACGAACGAAAGACGAGTGCACTTCCCTCTGACATTGAGCGGGTTTTGGACATGGGCCTTCGTTTGCTGGGAGAGTGATCGTTATGAATCAGCTGTAAATTCGCAATGGCCATGCGTAAACCTGACCATTCAGCATCCTGCTTTGCATGTTTCATTTGTAGCGAAAACTCATTCAGATGAATCAGAATAGCCAACCGATCCGATGCCTTGTTGTCGATGATGAAATGCCCGCTCGCCAGGCCATTTGCCGACAAATTGAGAAGTACTGTCCCCATTTTCAAATTGTTCAAACAGCGAGCAGCGCGGCTGAGGCGTACCAATTGATCCGAGATTTGGCCCCTGAAGTGGTGTTCTTGGATATCCAGATGCCCCATGAGTCGGGATTGGAACTGCTGGACCGTTTCAAGGATCGGTCGTTTTACGTTGTTTTCTGCACTACTTACCATGAATACGCTGTGGAGGCGCTGCGAAAGCGCGCATTTGATTATCTACTCAAGCCTGTTGACGGGAAGGATTTGATTGCATGCGCGAAGCAAATTACCCACAAATTGCGCGTGCAACCGGAAGATGAGACGCCACAGCCGGGCGGGCGACGGGTGGAATTGATTACCTCCGGACAGCGCCATTTTGTGCGCCATGCGGACATTCTCTATGTGGAGGCATCCGGGAGTTATTCAACCCTTTACCTGGAAACAGGCAAGCGCATCACCGTGTCGAAGAACTTAAAACGGATTGCAGAAATGCTCCAAGACCCACTTTTTAAGCGGGTTCACAATTCATTTTTGGTTCGCCTTGCTTCTGTTCAGACGTTCAATCACCGCAGGGGTGTGTTGCAGCTACCGAACGGTAAGGAGGTGCCTGTGGCGGTTCGAAAACGGGAGGAAGTGCGCCAAGAATTGATCCAATTGATGGTGAATGAAGCACCTGAATCAGAGATGAATCTTGCAGCGGAAGACCAAGGACCGTTTGAAAAGCCGTAACGCTGCCGGAGAGGGCTATCTTTGTCCCACATGAAACGGCGTGACATCAGGCAATTGAGCCAAGAGGAATTAAAGGATGCGGTGGTGGCAATGGGAGAAAAACCCTTTCGTTCCAAGCAATTAGCGGAGTGGATTTGGACGAAGTCTGCCGGATCCTTTGAGGAAATGAGCAATTTGTCCAAAGGTTTTCGGGCCAAATTGGAAGGGGAGTTCGAATTGAATCGCATCGACCTCTCAGACCAGCAGATCAGCCGGGACGGCACCATCAAATGTGCGTTTGACGTACGAGCGGGCCAAGTAGTGGAGGGAGTGCTCATCCCCACATCGAAACGAATGACCGCTTGCATTTCCTCCCAAGTTGGATGCAGTCTTGCGTGCAAATTCTGTGCAACCGGAAAACTGAAGTTGTTGAAGAACCTCAGCGCTGCTGAGATTTATGACCAAGTCGAGATGATTCGGGGGCTAGCCGATCGGCACTATGACAAGAACCTCAGCAACATCGTTTACATGGGAATGGGGGAGCCGCTATTGAATTACAGTGCGGTGTTGGAGTCGATTGATCGCATTTGCGGCGAACCGGGATTGGGCATGTCGCCAAAGCGCATTACGGTGAGCACGGCGGGAATCGCCAAGGCAATCAAAAGATTAGGTGACGATGATGTGCGGTTTAATCTGGCGCTTTCACTGCATGCAGCCAATGACGATAAACGCAATCGCATCATGGCCATCAATGAATCCAATAATTTGGAGGCACTTGCGGAAGCGTTGAAGTATTTCTACGAGCGGACAGGGACCCGAGTGACCTACGAATACATCATTTTCAAGGATTTCAACGACGACTTGGAGGATGCCCGTGAATTGGCGGCATTTTGCGAGCACGTCCCCTGCAAGGTGAACGTAATCGAGTACAACCCCATTGATGACGGCGAGTTTGAAATGGCCAGTACCGAACGCGTCGATGCGTTTGTGGAGCTGTTGGAATCGCAGAACATCATCGTAAATGTTCGTCGGTCCCGCGGAAAAGACATTGACGCAGCGTGCGGTCAATTGGCCAACAAGAATGCCGCCGCTGATCCGCAGCCCAAAGAAGGGTCAGTCGAGCTTTAAGACCGCTAAGAAAGCGGATTGGGGAACTTCGATGTTGCCCACTTGGCGCATGCGCTTCTTTCCTTTCTTCTGCTTTTCGAGCAACTTACGTTTCCGGGTGATGTCTCCCCCGTAGCACTTCGCAGTCACATCCTTCCGAACGGGCTTGATGGTCTCTCGGGCAATGATCTTCGCACCGATTGCGGCTTGCAGAGCAATCATGAATTGCTGCCTTGGAATGAGCTCTTTGAGCTTTAGGCAAATTCGCTTGCCCAAGTCAAATGCATTGTCTTTGTGAATCAAAGCGCTCAGCGCATCGACGGGGTCGCCGTTGAGCATGATGTCCAATTTAACCAATTTGGACTCTTTGTATTCATCCGGGAAGTAGTCAAAAGACGCGTATCCACGGGAAACCGATTTCAGCTTGTCGTAGAAGTCAAAAACGATTTCCCCCAAGGGCATTTCGAAAGACAGTTCCACGCGGTCCGAAGTCAGGTACACTTGGTTCGTGAGAACGCCGCGTTTTTCGATGCAGAGATTCATCACCTGTCCGATGTATTCACTCTTGGTAATCACCTGGGCCTTGATGAACGGTTCTTCCACGTGCAACAAATGATTGGGCTCGGGCAAGTCGGAGGGATTGTTCACGATGAGCATCTCATCCATCTTGGTATAGGCGTGGTAGCTCACGTTGGGAACGGTGGTGATGACCGTCATGTTGAACTCTCGTTCAAGCCGTTCTTGGATGATTTCCATGTGCAGCATGCCCAGGAATCCGCAACGAAATCCGAAACCAAGTGCAGCGGAAGATTCCGGTTCGAACACCAACGAAGCGTCATTTAACTGAAGCTTTTCCATGCTCGCCCGCAATTCTTCATAGTCTTCCGTATCTACAGGATAAATTCCAGCGAATACCATCGGTTTCACATCTTCAAAACCTCGAACACTTTCTTTGCAGGGGGAAGATTCGAGTGTGATGGTGTCTCCAACTTTGACTTCTTGCGCGTCTTTGATTCCGGAAATAATGTACCCGACGTTTCCAGCGGAGAGTTCTTTTTTGGGAGAAAGATCCATCCCTAACGTTCCAATCTCATCCGCTTCATAGACTTGATTGGTGGCGAAGAATTTCACGCGATCGCCCTTTTTCAGACGGCCGTTAAAAATTCGGTAGTACGCGATAATGCCTCGAAACGAATTGTAAACGCTGTCGAAAATCATGGCTTGAAGCGGCGCTTCGACGTCCCCTTTTGGTGAAGGGACTCGTTCCACAATGGCTTCGAGGATGTCCTCGACGCCGAGGCCACTTTTTCCACTGGCAGGAATGATGTCATCAATGGAACAACCGATGAGGTCTACAATTTGGTCGCTAACCACCTCCGGATCAGCGGAGTCGAGGTCCATTTTGTTCAAGATTGGAATGATTTCCAAGTCGTGTTCCAATGCGAGGTACAAATTGGAGATGGTTTGTGCTTCAATTCCTTGGGTGGCATCTACAATGAGCAAGGCGCCTTCACAGGCGGCAATGGAACGTGAAACTTCATAACTGAAGTCCACGTGGCCAGGTGTATCAATCAGGTTAAACACATACTCTTCCCCGCTGTTGGCGGTGTAAGCCATCTGAATCGCATGGCTCTTAATGGTGATGCCCCGTTCGCGCTCGAGGTCCATGTCGTCGAGTGCTTGGTCTTGCATCTGCCGCTCACTGATGGTTCCTGTGGTCTGCAAAAGACGATCTGCGAGGGTGCTTTTGCCATGGTCGATGTGGGCAATGATGCAAAAATTACGGATGTGTTTCATCAATGGTTCGTGTACTGCAAAATTACACCTCAAGCGCTTCGTTTGGTTGGATGTTCCGTTGCTTATTTTATGCGGCGGTAGTATGTACTATATTTACAAACTTCCTGAGCGCGAATTTGTTGAAAACGCAACGCTTTTAGCATTTTTGTTGTTCTGATTACGAAAACCTGTTTACATGAAGCAATTCTGTTTTGCACTCACCGCTTGCTTGAATTCTGTTTTGCACTCACCGCTTGCTTGCTTTCTTTGACCACTTTAGGCCAGAATTTGGTCGCGGATGGAGTGGATTATTCCATGGGCGTTGAGGTATATGAGCAACCGTCAATGACCACGGTTGAGGATATTCTTGAGCGTTATGGTTCCTTCAAAGGCGCGGTCTTGAACATGACGCGTGATGAGCACATTGTGATGCGCGCCTCTGACAGCTGGGACAAGGAAAAGGCGCGTCAGATTTTGAAGGAAAGGAAGGATCAATGGAAAATGGATCATGCCGATGAAATTGAAGATCGCAA
>Ga0209307_1000519_pt1 | contig 26385 bp, 35 predicted proteins | sample COGITO_mtgs_1105_FD_185519 | JGI IMG/M metagenome (GOLD analysis project Ga0209307, IMG submission 185519) | Pelagic marine microbial communities from North Sea - COGITO_mtgs_110530 (SPAdes) (version 2) | ecosystem: Environmental > Aquatic > Marine > Epipelagic ... | reverse complement strand
GCACGGTACTACTATGCTTATGAAGACTACAGCCTCTAGTAATGATGGTGCTATTTTTCCAATTGCTAAGAAAATGTTAATACAGTATCTTAAAGAAAACCTTTAGTTGTTTTTAAGTAAAGTACTAGAAACCAAGATAAACCGAGATGGCAGGAAAAAAGAAAATAGACGGAGCAAATAGTTCAGATAATTGGGGAGGCGTTAGACCAAATAGCGGACGACCAACTAACGGAGAAGTAATTAACATAAGAAAGATACTAGACGACAATATAGATATAGATGTAGTAATACAAAAACTATTAGAACGTATTGAGTCAGGAGACCAACGAGCAATAGAGTTGTTTCTAAAGTATAGAGCAGGATTACCTAAGCAAGAGATAGACTTAAATACTAAGTCGGATGTAGATTTAAACATAACATTAAAAGGGCTAGTCTCATTTTCTGACGAATAACTATGATAATATTAAACCCTAAATACAGACCTTTATCGCATAACGACTCTAGGTACTTTGTAGTAACAGGAGGTCGTGGCTCAGCTAAGTCTTTTAGTATAGCTACTATGATACTTTTACTTACTTATGAGAAAGGACATAATATCCTATTCACTCGTTACACAATGACCTCAGCTTCTACATCTATTATTCCTGAGATGACAGAGAAGATAGAAATGCTAGGTAGAGAGGAAGATTTTATAATTAACAAGACAGACATCACTAATAAGACTACAGGTAATAAGATTTACTTTAGAGGTCTTAAGACAGGTTCAGGGATACAGACAGCTTCTTTAAAGTCTCTTACAGGTATTACTACTTGGATATTAGATGAGGCAGAAGAGATGCCAGACGAGCTCTTATTTGATAAGATAGATTTGTCAGTAAGAAGTAAAGATGCTCAGAACAGAGTTATAATGATTATGAACCCCACTACAAAAGCTCATTGGATATATAAGAGATTCTTTGAGAAGAGAGGTATAGCAGATGGTAGTAACCAAAAGACTGAAGACACTACATATATACATACAACTTACTTAGATAACTATGAGCACTTAGATAGTACCTTTATAGATAACATAGATAGAATGGCTAAGGATAGACCTGAAGAGTATAAGGCTCAGATATTAGGAGGTTGGAGAGATACGGCTGAAGGTGTTATATTTAAGAATTGGGAGCTAAAACCTTTTAGAGAAGGTGGTGACCATTATGGAATAGGAATGGACTTCGGATTTTCTGCAGACCCTACAGGAGCTACTTTAATTTCTATAGATAAAAAACGAAAAGAGATATACTTAAAGGAGATAGTTTACGCTCAAGGATTAACGACTTCAGAGATTGCTTACAAGCTAAAGAGCTATAAAGATGTACTTACTATAGGAGACTCTGCAGAACCTCGTCTATTACACGAGCTAAAGCATTCTTATGGTCTTAATATAAAGCCTTCTATAAAAGGAGCAGGTAGTATCAACTTAGGTATTGCCTTAATGCAAGAGTATAAACTATACGTTCATCCTTCAAGTGTTAACCTTGTTACAGAGCTTAATAACTATGTATTTAAGCAAGGTAAAGATGTCGCAATCGATGACTATAATCACCTTTTAGATGGTATTCGTTATTTTGTTTCTTATCACTTAAGCACACCAAATGCTGGACGCTATTTTATTTCTTAAGTTTTATTAGGATATGTCATATATTTATTATATCTTCGCTTTATGAAACAATTTAGAGACACAACATATTACATTACTAAGGAAGGCAAAGTATGGAATGGTAAGAAATTCCTTAAGGGATATATTATGAGCAATGGCTACCTAGTATTTGACCTATATAAGGATAAGTTAAGATTAAAAGCCTTATCTCACAGGTTAGTTATGGAGGTATATAGAGGTGCTTCAAATAAACAGGTACACCATATAGACAACAACAAGACGAACAACTCGTTAAACAATTTAGAGTATGTTTCTCAAGTTCAAAATATGAATAAGACAGATAGAAACAAAAACAATCTACCAGAGTATATAACTAAGCAACCTAATCGTAATAAGTGGGTTAGTTACACATATAGACGTACAGTTAATGGCAAAAGAGTTACTCTTAAAACATCTTCTAATCTAGACGTAATAAAAGAATTTAAAATCAAATACGAAAACCTTTAATCAATATACTATGCGCAATTTCAAATTCAAAGTTTTATTTTACACGTTATTAGCTTTACTATCAACACTTTACGTAATTGGTTTAATTATTTATCAAATTATTTTACATTTTATTAGGTTGGTATCTAATTAAGTTATATCTTTGCCTTATGAAACAATACTATAGCGAGAGGAAAGACACCACTATACAGAAACCTAACGGTGACTATAAGTTAGTAATAAGCGTAGACTATGCAGATATGCAGAACAGACGTATAACAGAAGGTACTGCGGTTTACTACGAAAGATGTAGCTGGTATATGGCTTTTGACAATATAGAAGACAACCAATTAAATAATAGATTATGATTACACGTACAGAAGACAGACACGCTAAAAGAGTAGAGGCAGTCGACAACAGTAAAAGAAGAGTAGTATTAAACCCTAGTAAAGCGTGGAGACGCAGGAGAACAACTTAAACAGATATGATAGGATTAATAACATTAGTAACGTTAGCTTTATTAGTTAACCTATACTACAGTAAGACAAATAGCGTAGTTACTTTAACCTTCTGGAGAGCTCTATTATTTGGAGTCTCTTATATGGAGGGAACTAACGAGGAGACTAATTATGCAGTACTAGAAATACATATAGCTTTTATGGTTATAACACTTATTTACGATATTGACTAAAAATAATTTAAGACTTAACTCTCTGGTTTTCAGGGGGTTTTCTTTTTTTATGAAAGTTTTTTGAAAATAATTGCAAATAAATTAGGTTTGTATATTCTTTATGATGTATATTTGTAGTGTCAATAAGGCACACTATTAAAAACAAACAAAATGGCATACGTTAAAATATCAGACAGAAACTTACAAATGATTAAAGTATCTTTTTTATCTAAAGACATTAATGTAACTAAACCCGTTAGAGAAGATAGGGTAGAAAGATTTAGACAGGACGTTTTATGGGCAAATAACCTACAAGGAACACAGTACCCTCATATGATTAAGCGAAGCTATTAATAAACAAAGGGGTGTAAAAACCCCATTAAATAAAACATTATGAAAGGATTATTCAATTACCTAAGAAACTTTAAAGAAATACACAGCATCAAGCCTTACAAGATAGTTAAGCTACCTACAGGTCTAATCGTAAAGCATTACAGAAATGGTAGGCTTATAGCTCAAGACAGATGCACTGAGAGAGTATGTAATAACTGCGTATGCAAATAGATTTAGAACAAGAGATAAGAGACGCTTGGACGTGGGCTCTATCTACAGGACACGTTAAGGTAACACCTGTATTAACTACCTCAGCTTATAAATATAAGAAAGAGAGAAAGACTGTAAACGTTAGTAAGGTCAAATTAGTTATACATATAGGTAATGCTAGACACGAAGGTAAGGAGCTATATAAACAAAATAGAGAGATGACTAATAAGATAGATGAGATTTACCTCCACTACTTTAGACAGTCAGAAGACTATAAGAGATACATAAAGAATGAAGGTTACTTTAACAGAGCTTAGACACATATTAAGACACTCCAGATGGTTTCTACCTGAATTAGTGCTACAGTGTAGAAGAGAATACAATAAAAGATTAAGAGCTAAGTCGCTGATAATCATTGATGTAGAAATTAATTTAAAAAAAAGTGAAAAAAAACTAAAATAAATTAGGTTGGTATTATAAAAAAGCTGTATCTTTGTAGTGTACCAAATAAGGGACAGTAAAAAATCAACATTATGAAATACTTTAGAACATTATTAAACGAAAAAAACATCAACTTAGATACAGTATTAGAAATAGAGGGAGCAGATTATGGAACTAACTTTATACCTGTAGAATGTGTAGTAGAATTTATGGAGAACGCTGATAAAGCTACTCAATTAAAAATGAGAAATACTTTAACTCAGATAGATTTTCAAAACGGAGACGTTATGCATTTCGTTAATTATGTAGCTAAATTCATTGCAAAATAATAATAATAACAAAGGGGTGTAAAAGCCACAATTAAAGATATGAGATATATAGAACAAGAGATGGAATGGGATGGAGTATCCTATTACGTAGTAGCTAAGATGTACCGGCAAGGTTGTGACTTCGGTGCTAACGGTCTAGAGGTAGAATTTGAGACTATCTTAGATGAGAATGATAATAACATCTTAGATAGCGTAGAATGGGCTCTATATGATGAGTTTGAAAGACAGCTTATAGAAGACTATTAAGATAAATTGTTTGTTAATTATGGAGTCACTTCGAGAGAGGTGGCTTTTTTTGTTATACTGTTTTTAAATAAAACCTTTAAATAATGACTATAAGTGTACCAACTAACATAAATGACATAACTCTAAGTGAGTTTCAGAAGTTTGATAAGATAAATATAGAGAATCAGGATAGTGACTTCTTATTACATAAGACTATAGAGATATTCTGTGGTGTAGACATTAACTTAGTTAGTAAGTTTCCTTTAAAGGACGCAGAAGATATAGAGAGCCAAATAGCAGGAGTATTGTCACAGGAGACACCTCATACTACTCAGTTTGAGTTAGAGGGTGTTAAATACGGTTTTATACCTGACTTATCTCAAATGTCACTAGGAGAGTACATTGACTTAGAAGAGGCTTTAAAAGAGACTAAGTCTTTTCATAAAGCTATGTCTGTTATGTATAGACCAATAGTAAAGAGCTTCAGTAACCTCTACACAGTAGAGACTTATGACGCTTCAATAGAACGGCAGGAGATAATGAAATCAGCACCTTTAGGAATCGCTTCATCTGCGGTGGTTTTTTTTTATCATATCGTAAAAGAGTTACTTCAGGCTTCCCAGCACTATTCACAGTCGACAATGACGGAGAGTCTGACTACTCTAGAGAGGCACAGTTCTCCAAAAAATACGGATGGTTTAACAGCCTCTATGCACTTTCTAAGGGTAGTGTCACAAAATTTAAAGCAGTAACAGAGGTAAATCATTTAGAAGCTCTAATGTACTTAGAGTTTGAAAAAGAAAAAGCAGAGATAGAAAGATTACAATATAGAAAAAAAAGATAATATGAATAACTTATTTAAACTTACAGACGCAATTAAAACAGAATTAGAAGGCAATGTACTTCTTAACTCTGTTACTATGGGTGATTTATTTGACATAGATTTACTAAAGAAAAATACTTTCCCAATGGCTCACGTTGTAATGACTACAGCTAATATGTCTGCAGAGTCTGGAATGGCTTCTGTTAATATGAGTGTATTACTATTAGATATGGTAGATGAGTCTAAAGAGGCTCAGACAGACCAATACTACGGTAATGATAACGAGCACTATATTAAGAATAGTATGTTTGCTGTAGCTACTAAATTAGTCTCAGCTCTTACAAGAGGTCAGATGCATTCAGATGGTTACCAATTAGAGGAGGATGTAAATATAGAGTTCTTTAGTGAGAGATTTGAAGACAAATTAGCAGGAGTAGGATTAGACTTTTCAGTAGCTATTAGAAACACTATGGATATATGTTAAGAATAACGAGTCAATATACTAGAGCTTATCAGGTTCTAGATAAGTTTAAGAGGTATGTAGTTCAACAATCTAAGAGTAATCTTACGAAAGGAAACCACAATGCTTCGAGTGCTTTATATGGCTCTATTAAAGGTTATATTAATAAGAGACAAAAAAGAAGCTTAGCAGGTAAATTCACAGGAGGCTCTAGTATGCCTCAGTTGTCTTTTGAAATGAATGCTTATGGTGAGTTCTTAGATAAAGGAGTAAAGGGTAGTAAATCTAATTATATAAAGAATAGAAATACACCTTATAAGTTTGGTAGAAATGGAGACAAGAAAAGTGTACCTGTAGAGCCTATTCGTAAATGGGTACAATCTAAAGGTTTAGACGCTGGTAGTGAGTATGCTATAGCAAAGTCTATTTATCAAAAAGGTATAGAGAAGACAGCTTTCTTTAGTAAGCCATTCGATAAACGTTTTAATACTACTATGAACCTCTACCATAGAGCAATAGCAGACGATATAGCTAATAATATAGCTAACCAAATAGCAAAGAAATTAAGAAACAAAAATAAATTAAAATAAGATGCCAAATTATAGAAACATTAATGTAAGAAGTCCTTTTTTTACTCAGAAAGCTACTACAGGCTCTGTAGTTAACTGTGAGATTAGACTATGGAAGGGTGACGTAGTGACAGATTTACCTACAAATTATACTTACTTACTATCTAAAGAACCTACTGCAGGAAAGTCTACTTTTGAGGTAGCTGAATTAGCTAGAGATTTCTTATCTCATAACACAGATTTAAGCTCAGGTTTTGCTTGGATGCAAATAATACTAAAAGATACAATAGTAGCAGATGACACTTTTACTTATTTAGTATCTGAAGGTTACTCTTTAAGTACTGAAGGCTTACAGTCTAGTAATGTAAATAACTTAATACCTAGTATAGATTTGCAAAATGATTGGTATCAGAGCACAATAACTACAACTAGTGGAGTAACTTCACCTATAGGCGATACCTCAGCATATAATATATTAACTCAATCTGGTGGCGGATATATTTCTAATAATTCTATTCAAAATATAACAGAAGGTAGTGACATTACTTTCTCTGTATATCTTAAGGGAAGTGGGGTAATAAAATTACTAGTTCAGGAAAATGGTGGGGATTACTCTTCTTACTTTTTTAGAGACATAACTTTATCTGGTACTTGGGTTAGATATGAAGTTTCAGGAACTACCTTAGTAGATGGAAACTCTCCGAGAATAGTAATGATTTCACAAAGTATTATTAACGCTGACGTTTGGACACCTTTATTGACTAATAGCGAAGACGCTATCTCTTATGACTTCGTAGGATTACCTACAGCTACAATAAATGGCTTAGCAAACTCTTCTAGAATTATGGTTGCAGACGGTGGTACTAATTCTATACCTTATTTTTCAAACTCTGACGGCTCAATTTATACTGTAGACGATGGTATATCCGTTATTATTCCAGCTACTACTACAAGTACTACTATGGTTAAGGCTAAATTAGTAGATGCCAATGATACAACAATAGATTTTGATTTCAATGGAGACAGTAGAAGGGTTTTTGTAGATGTTTTAAGATGCTCTAAGTTTGATGCTGTAAATTTACTTTACGTTAATAAATTCGGTTTTAAAACTAAGTTTCCTTTTATACTTAAATCAACTGAGAAAATAAGTGTAGAGTCTGACTCATTTAGCAGGTCTACTGTAGATTATGGAGCATTGACATTAAACACATCGTCACATAGCTCAAGAAAGCGTATAAAGGACACTAAGCAAGCTTTTGTACTTAACTCAGATTGGATAGCAGAATACTACGTTAGTCAATTTGAAGAGCTAATGTTAAGCGAATACGTATGGCTAGAGAAAGGCTCTTTAACTTTACCTGTTAACATAACTACATCTAAATTAGATAAGAAAACACATATAAACGATAAACTTATAAACTACTCTATTGAAGTAGAAACAGCTTCTAACTATATTAACACAATTAGATAAATGAAAATACCTATCCAAATATTACTATCTGTAGACGACTCTTTAGGACAGCCTCCTATCTTAGATATGTTTAAAGATGAGTCAATAACTATAAAGAAGATGGTAAAGGACTTAAATGACCCTAAGAAGTTGTTTACGTCTTTATCTAGAAGCTTTAGTATTCCAGCATCTAAAAAGAATAACATTATATTTAAACACTATTACAATATTGATATAATTAATGGACTAGACTCTAGAGAATTAATACCTTGCAAGATACTTATTAATAACGTTACTCAAGAAGTTGGAAACTTATCTATTGAAGGTGTTAAAATGTCTAATGGTAAGGCTATGTCTTATAATGTAAGGTATATAGGTAAATTAAGTGAATTATCACGTAAAATAGGACAAGATAAACTATCTACACTAGATTTTTCTAGTAGTAATATATCTACTTTCTCTGCTGTTACTCATTTCTCAGATAATACAGTAAGAGATTTAGTATTTCCTTTAGCTTCTAGGTCTAAAAGGATGCTTTATGATTTAACTAATAAAGATATAAATATAGAAGGAGCTAAAAACATAAGCTTTAGAGACTATACAGCTATATCAGGAGACAAATACGGAGTTACTGACCAAGATTTAATAGGAGCTCTTAAAGTAGGTACTATATTAGATAATATAGCTTCAGCTTACAGTATTTCTTTTAGTGGTGTATTTGATGAGACATATGTCAGGGATTTATATTTATGGCTACATAAAACAGATAAGGAGAGAGCAGGAGAGAAGCAAGATGCTTTGTCTACTGATATAGCTTTCTCTAGTGGTAATACTAATAGTTTTAATTCAACTATAGTATATAACGACTACATAAAATTTTTTGCAAATTCCTATCCTAAAAGAGATTTAGGGGTAAAGATACAAGGTAATTGGACAGGTGAAGCAACAGTATTTGTTAAATTTAACGGAGCAATAGTACGTCAAATAGATACTTCAGGAAGTAGTACTGCTTATTATTATATGAGGAATACATCAGGTAATTTAACTTTTAGTGCTGAAAGTGACTCTAGTATTACAATTAATTTGAATATTACAGTAGCAGAAATACCCGCTGACCTATCTATAAGCGGAATAGCTAAATTATATACATCGACTATTAATACAGGTAATGCAGGACATTATCAAGTAGTTAATAACTTACCAACTATGAAGATATTAGACTTCTTATCTTCTTTGTTTAAGATGTTCAATATTGTTGCTGAGGTAGATGAGGCTTTAAATATAAAAACAACTCATTTCGACCATTTTATGTCTAATGGAGTTTCTAGAGACATCTCAGAGTATGTAGATACGTCATCTTATAACGTAAATAGACCTAATGTATTCTCTTCTATGAGGTTTAAATTTGCAGACCCTAAGGTAGCAATGGAGATAGGATACGAGAAAGTAAATGGTAAACAATACGGTGAATTAGAATACGATTTAATAGGACAAACAGGAGTAAAGTTATCAGGCAACGAATACACCTTAGATATACCTAATCAAAGAGTACCTTTAGAGCCTTTACTTGACTTAAGTTACGTTAGTTCAGGTTTTCCTGTAGTGTTTTTTCCTTTAGTATATAGTCAGTTTTCAGATTTAAAAGGAGCAGAGCAACAAACTAAACCGATGTTTACTTATATTGCTAAAAACTATCCGTCTAATCCCTTATCTTATGACACAGGAGGTACTATTACTAGAGTTACAGAATATATAACACCATCTAATGTCTTTACTGATGACTTTGAGCCTTCAGATATTCCTGCTACAGGATTATTAGGTTTGTATTTTGGAGAAGAGTTAAACGAGTACAACGCTATAGATAGTACTGTAGGTTTGGGATTATTTAACAACTTCTATAAGGGGCTTACTGCTATGATGTTTGACGAAGATAAAAGAAGTGTAGTATTTAAGTCTTTCTTACCTAGTTCTTTAGTTAAGCAGATAACTTTGTCAGATACTTTAACTATAAACAACTCTTTTTACTCTATAAATTCTATAGAGACTAATTACTTAAATGGAGAGTCTAAATTAGACTTAACTTTAGTCGGTATGAGTAAGTTGAGTTATTTTACTAAGAAAACTATTAGAGTAACTAATACAGGAGCAGTAGACTTAAGGATAACTTACTTAAACCAAAGCGGAGTCTTAGAAGAGGCGACTATCCTGATAGGCAACTTCTCAGACATTGCTTTAGTGGGGGAAATATCTTCTTTTAGTAATTCTGAATATACTTTAGTAGAGATATAGGTAAAGATACACTTCTAAGATGATTGAGTCAATACATAGTTTTATGTAGTTATCAACAATAGCAAGACCACCTAACAAGGTTTATAGTATTTTTAAATAAAGATATACAATGATTAAAATAATGCTTTACTTAATGGACACCTTAGACTATACGTCTCCAGAATTAGACATTGCTAGAGGCTTAAATAAATATCCTGAGAATTGGAAAGAATTTAAGAGATATATAAAGTTTAAAATAAGACAAAAATAAGATGAAAGAAAAACGGAATGTACATATTAATGTAACATCAAATGTAGCTACTTCAATGAATAAAGGTACTGTAGCCTCTACAGGTTTAAGTACTTCTCTTAAAGGTGTTGCTACTTCAGCTAATTTAGCTACAGGAGGTATCAAAGCTATGGCTATGGCTCTAATATCTTCAGGAGTTGGAGCTTTTGTAGTAGCTATAGGTGCTTTAGCTGGTGGTTTTATGGGTTTAATAAACCAATCTAGAGACTTTGCTCAGCAAATGAGTAATTTAAAAGCTGTTTTAGGAGATGGTGCTACACCAGAGGCAATAGACGCTTTAAGTCAATCAGCTAAGAGATTAGGAGCAACTACAGCCTTTACTGCTACTCAAGTAGGAGAGTTACAAGTGGAATTAGCAAAAATGGGTTTTGACTCAGACCAAATATTAGCCTCTTCTAATGCTGTTTTAGCTTTAGCGGCCGCTTCAGGTACTGACTTAGCAAATGCGGCATCAATTGCGGCAGGTACTCTTAGGGGATTTAATTTGACCGCTTCAGATACTATGAGAGTGGCTGACGTTATGGCTAAATCTTTTGCAAGTTCATCTCTAGACATAACTAAGTTTCAAGAGTCTATGAAACAAGTTGCACCTATTGCGTCTACTGTAGGGGTATCTATAGAACAAGCTTCAGCATCTTTAGCTGTCTTAGCAAATAGAGGTATATCAGGTTCTTTAGCAGGTAATCAATTAAAAAGGATTATGTCTGACTTAGCTCAGAAAACAGGTAAATCTTATAGAGAAAGTTTAACGTTAACATCAAAAAGATTAGCAAATGCTACATCTTCTGCAGAAAAATTAGCAATAGCAAAAGAATTAGTAGGAGACAGGGCAAAAGGTTCCTTAATAGCTTTAGCTGAGAATACAGATGAGTTAGATAAACTTAAAACAGCCTTTGATAATGCAGGGGGTTCTGTTGAGAAGATGGCAGAAGATAAGTTAGATAACTTAAACGGTGATTTAACTAAACTTAGTTCAGCTTGGAGTGGTTTTATGCTTAATCTAGAAGACGGTGGAGGTATTATGTCTACACTTGCTAGAGGTTCTATACAATTAGTTACATCTAGTATATCTTTTTTACAGAAAAAAGTAGACTTAGTAGGTTACTTTTTCACTCAGTTTGTTAATGATATGAAAAACGGAGGTACTCAGTTTAGTATTATAGGTCAAAATGTAATGATATTAGCTAAGGAATTTCAGCAGTTTGGTATAGATGCTAGATTAGCATTAAAAGATGTTCCTTTTTTTGGTGGTTTAGTAGACGAAGAGTCTTTATTAGCACAAAGAGCTCAGTTATCAAATGAAATAGGACACGCAAAAGAGCAAATATTAGAACTTAAAAACACTCAATTAGCTAGAAATAACGACACCAATAAAGCTTATTCTGATATGTTACTTAGACAAGTAGACATACAAAAGAAAGCAGATACTAAACTTAAGAAGTTAGCTTCTACGTTTGTAGAGGATAAAACTAAGAAAGACGAAGAGGGTTTAGCTAAATTAATCGCAAATAGAGAGAAGTTTTTCTTAAAGCTTAAAACTATAGAGGAAAACGCAGAAGATAAGACAGAATTAGAGAAGATAGAGCGTAAAAGACTTAGACATATAGCTGAGTTAGAGTTACTTAAGCTAAATGAAACCGAAAAAGCTGAGGCTGTAATACGTATAAATGATTATTACGCAGGATTAACCGCTATAAAGGAGAAAGAAGATGCAGATAAGCTTAAAGAGAAAAAAATAAAAGACAAAGAAGACTTAGACTTAGAAAGACAAGCTTTAAGAGACGCTGAAGAGTCTGACAGATTGGCAAAGATAGAGGGAATGTATGGTGTTTTAGATACAGCTTCAGAAGTAGCAGGTAAAGAGACAGCAATAGCTAGAGCTTTACAAGCTATAAAATTAGCTATACAATTAAGTGAATTAGCTTCTAAGATGGGTATCATAAAGTCTGGCTTAATGGCTAGAGCTAAAGGTGCTCAAGTAGAGGCTAATATAGATGGTGCTAAAACAGGTACGGCTGTAGCTTCAGGTATGGCAGAGTCTTCTAAAGTAGGTTTCCCTTGGAATATCATTACTATGGCTTCTTATGCGTTACAGGCTGTTTCTTTAGTGAAAGCTTTTACAGGTAGTAAGAAAAAATTAAACAGTATAACTAGCTCTATAGGTGGTGGCTCAGGTGGTGGCGGAGGTGCTTCTCCTTCTCCTGTTAGTGCTCCTTCTTTTAATGTTATAGGTGCAACTTCTGCAGGTGAGAATATGATTGCAGACACAGTAGCAAGTACTAATAACAGAACTATGAGAGCTTATGTAGTGGAGAATGATGTATCTACTTCTCAATCGCTTAGGAGAAACGCTTTGAATATGGCTTCAATTGACTAATAACTGTTTTTAAATAAAGATAAAATGAATTTAATAGAATTAATAATAGATGAAGCTACAGAGATGTTCGGGGTACACGCTCTGAGTTTAGTTTCTAATCCTGCTATACAGTCAGACTTCATAGCTTTAGGAGACGAAAAACCAATCCTATTAGCTGAGGTTTCACCTGATAAACAAATCCTTATGGGTGCTGTTTTAATACCAGATAAGCCTATTTTCAGACAAGGTAGCAAAGGTCAAGAGGATTACTATGTTTTCTTTAGCGAAGACACAGTAGCTAAGACTGCTGAGATGTTTTTTAAGAGAGGTAATCAGTCAAATGCAACTCTAGAGCATAAAGATGTTTTAGACGGAATGACGGTCTTTGAAAGCTGGATAGTAGAAGACCCTGAGATGGATAAATCTAAGAAATTTGGTTTAAATGTACCAAAAGGAACTTGGATGGTTTCAATGAAGGTAGACGATAAAGAAATTTGGGACAAATACGTAAAGAATGACAAAGTATTCGGTTTCTCTTTAGAAGGTAGATTCGCAGATATATTAGTAGCAGAGAATGTAGAACAGAATTTCTCAGACCAAATAGTAGACAACGCTTTAGAAAATATAAAAGAAATACTAATAAATCACTTTAAAGAATAATTATGGCAGTAACACCTAGAACGGTAGTTGGAGTAAATGACGGTTCAAACTCATTTAATGACCAATCTACTAGCACAGCAATTAATAATAACTCAAGCAGAGAGAGAAAGGCTTCGTCTTCTGACGTTAGACCTGATGAGGTTACTACAGATGGCTTAGTAAATTTAACTCCTAATGTAGGTGAGCTAGTCTTTGATAAGACGACAAATGAAAACAAGTATTGGAACGGTACTGAGTGGATTTCTATATTAAGCTCTGACTCAATAAATGAAAGCACTAACCTATATTCTCAAGGATATATTGGAATACTGTCTCCTTTCTATTTTGGTGGAGTAGCTACTTCTAGCGAAATAGTTATCGAGGAAGTTGATACTTGGATGGATGTTATTATGACAATAGACGCTAACGGAGTTTCAGACCAAAGACCTGAAGATATGAAAACAGCTCAGGCTCAAGGTTTTTCAGGCACAGGAGCTCTAAATGACCCTATAGTATTTTTACTAGAAGGATTAGTAGAAAAGAGTTTTGCAACGTTAAGAACTTCTTTAAGCTTTACGCCTGACGAAGATGGAGGTAGATTAGATTCTAGATTATTTTTAGAGAGGCATACAGGAGCAGGAGCTGACTTTACTATTAATGCGGCAGGTTTAGCAATGGAGTCAGGAGCAGACGAAGATTATCCTCACTTAATAAGTACTCAGTTTTTCGTAGGTGATACTATTGATACTAATGGAGTTGGTGATGCAGGAAAAGTAAGATTTCAAATAAAATCAGATGTAACAGGAACTATCTCTATGAATGAGATGGCTTTATTCATACAAAAATAAAAAATAAAAAATGGCAAATAAAGTAAAAATATACTCAACCTTAAAATCTGGTAAAGTACAATTTGATGGCTCAAGAGTAAGAAACAAAGAAATAGGTTCTCTAGAGGTTAATGCTCATCCAACACTTTCAAATCGCATACAGATTAAATCAAATACGGTATTTAAAAGAGGTAGTAGTACTAATTACAGAGTCTTCTTTGGTAAATTGAATATCAATAGAATTCAAAACAAGGCTGGGCAAGATTTAGTTGCTGACCTAGGAATGGACAGAGACGCAGTAATAGCTTACGTAGAAGGACAGATAAAAAAGCCTATTGTAACTGAGTATTTCGAATACAATCCAATTACAGACAGATTAGAAGCAAATAAAAACATTGAAGTAAAGAAGCACGGTTTCTTTATTGGTGGAAAATACAAAATGGCTTCTGGTAACTCTAATTTATACTACGAAGATTTATCTAATAAAAATAATCAATACCCTGTAATGGGAGAAGTATTTGACCAATCTTTAGCAGAAAATCAAGTAGCAGGAGCAGGAACATCTACTCCAAAAATGAGGGTATTTGCTGACTTTCAAAGTGTTCCTTTAGGTGGTTCTCCGGTTAATGATACAGCTATTCCATACGATGGTGAAAACTTTTTTCCTTTCAATATCTCAGGAGTAGGAATTACAACTAGAGTAGCAGAAGTGGTAACAGCGTCTCAGCAATTAAAATACGAGATAATTATTAATGGAATTTCTGTTTACATTCAGTATTTAGATAACGGAGCTTATGCTGTAAATGATGACATTACGTGGTATTTTGACCATCCGTTAGATATTGAAAAAGATACTACATTAAGAGCTACTATATACAAAGTAAGTACTGTAAATAATCAGGAGGTTAATGACGGTATATTACAAGTATGTGAGGGCGATGCTTCACCTACAAGATATCAAACAAGTGTATTAAGTAGATTATTTGAAGATAAAGACTTAGAATTAATTAGTCCTTATTCTAAATTTCAAGCAATGGACTTCGGATTAGACTCTACAGGTTCTACAATACTTTTAAGAGACTTATCTTTAGGAGCTGAAAGCTTACTACAACCTCACGCAGTTAATACCTTAGAAGCGATTGCTAACGGTACAGCTATAAAGATAAAATCTAAAGGTGGAGCTAAGGTAATAGTAGAGAGTTTACCTGTTAGTGCTGTAAGTATTGACGGAGCTTTTGTAAATTCAGTACTTAATCAGGCTGTAGTACAATTAAACGCTATATTTACTAATACTGCAGGATTTTCAGGTAGTGGAGGTGGTAACGATGTTACTAACTTTGTATTAAGTGGTAACGATTTAACTATAAGTTTAACTGATGGAACATCTTATACAGTAGATGTAACTACTTTAGGAGTAGATGAGAATAAGTTTGTAAATAGTGGAGCTATTAATGGCTCTAACTTAGAGTTAACTATGAGTGACTCATCTATAATTACAATAGACGCTTCTAATATGATTAATGGCTCAAGCGGATTAGCTTCTAATTCAGGCTGGAACATATCTTACGGAACAAATGCTAACGATGCAGTAGCAACGTCTACAAATGATTCTACAGTAAATCAACAATTACCTTTCTATTTTGGACAAGCTTTAGAGCAGGGAGCTGAGTTTAAATGGAACTTTCAAAGTCACGGAGGCTCTAACTTAATATTAGGTATATGGGATGGAGCAGAAGCACCTATAGCTTACAATGGTGGAGCTAATACAGCTTCTAATTGGGGTACAATGTTCATATACGCAGGTGGATTTATAGCGGGCTCTAATAGTACTTTACTAACTACTAACTCAGGCTCTAAATACGTTGTCTCTAACGGAGATGCAATGGGTATTAGATTTGGCAATGACGGTCACTTAACGCTAATAGACTATAGCGGTACTAACGAGGTGGCAGTAGCAAAGACTACTATAGCTTTATCAGTTACATCTTTCAATATGCAAATGTACACTTGGGCAAATGGAGTATTACCCAATGGAATTATAAACAATGTAGATTATATATGGGATATTGTACACGATTTTGCTAACACTGAAGCAGGTATAATTAATGGTATATTAGACCATACAGTATTAAAGTCTGCTATATCTATTGAGAAAGGTGAGAAGCTTATGTTTATGTTAGATGAGTTCGGTCAAGGTGATTATTTCGGAACTAATTATACTAATGCTTCTAGTGGTGTATCAACTGCAGAAGAACAATTAGATAATCAATTTAGTTATGCAACAAATGAGGCTTTAGACTTTGATTTTAGTGGAGCATCTGATTGGAATGTTAATACTAATGCTACGTACTATTTTAATAATGGTGCTGGTGTAGTAGGATATAGAAAAGGAGGGGCTAATACAATTCAAGGAATGTTCTCTATGAGATTCAATGATGATGGTAAATTAACTATCTATTCTGAAGATAATAATGAGAAGGTAGCAACTGCTAAAGCAGACCCTGCAATAGGTGGTTCAGTTAACTTATACTTTGGTGTTAAAGGGAATAGAGCTTATTACTCAATTCCTGTAATTTCTAAGCAATCTATTAACGGAGGTTCACAGCCTGATGTAAATTTTGTACCTACAGTAGCTAATCAAACAGTTAGTGTAACTGAAGCAGATGTTTTAAACTTTCAGATTATATCTAGTGACAATATCGTTAATCAATTTGTTGAGGTAGATGCTCCTAGTTGGATGACATTAAACCAAAACAGCGGTATATTAAGTGGTACTGCTCCATCTTATTTAGGAACAAGTGCAGATACTATAGTAGTTAATTGTAAGGCAGGTAATGCTGTAGGAGGTAGTGTAGATTTTACAGTAACAGTAACTGTCGCTCAAATATCTTATACAAATACTAAGTCATTAAACTTTAATGGAAGCACTAGCTTTCTACAAGGTAATCCTGTAAATATGAATGCTTTAGATAGAGCTTCTAATGGAGACGGTAATGCTTGGACTATATCTATGTGGGTTAAACCTAGTTCTAATACTTCAACTCAAACCTTAATGGTTTACGGAGCAGGAGACGATTATAACGGTGGAGCTATTACATTGAAACAACAAGGAGGCTCTAGCTTAGTATTAAACTATGGTACTGTATATAATAACATTATATTAGTAGTAGGTAATGCTTTTACTTCAGGTACTTGGCAGAATGTAGTAGTAACTTTTGACGGTGGAACTACAGGAAGTGTACCAGCGGATTCAGCTGACTATTACAGTAGATTTGCTATTTATATTGATGGAGTATTACAAACAGCTATAGGAGTCGCTAGTGGTAGTGGATATGACGGAGTTATAAGTGGAGCTAATCCTAGTGATAATATCTTTAGAATTGGTAGAGCTTCTAATGTGCATAATAACTACTATGACGGTACATTTAATCAAATAGCAATTTGGAACACTGATGAGACTGCAAACGTATCTACTATATACAATAGTGGAGCTACTCAAAATCTTAGTCTTTTGACTAATGCACCTTCTCACTATTACGAAATTGAAACTAGTGTAACAACTATAACAGATATAGAAGGAAACGCAGATTTAACAGGTTATAACTTTGTAAATGCAAACTTAGTAACAAATACACCTTAAAATATGGTAATAAAAGCAAAATACCCAATAGTAGGGAATGAATACGTAGGCTTTCAGGGAGTTGGAAGCCTATACGGCGGTAATCAAATATCTAACGTAACTAAGATAGATACATTAAAGACTTTAGTTACTGTAAATGAGTCTAACTTTCCAGACAATTTGTAAATGAATAAATACTGTTTTTAAATAAAGAAATAATGAGTAGAACAATAGTTAATAGTAGTGACGGATTAAATTCGTGGGATATAGAGCAATCTACAAGTACTGCAACAAATACAGGTATAGTAGAGACAGTAATAGCAGGAATTAACGAGTCTGAGTTATGGTTAGATAGTGAGTCTACTAGCGTAGTTAACAACACAGGTATAGTAGAGAGACCAATTACAGGAGTAAGTGATGGTCTTAATTCTTGGGATATAGAACAGTCTACAGGTACAACTAATAGCACTACTACAATTAGATATATTAATCCACCTACTATTATACCTAACTTATTAAGTTTATTACAAGCAAGAGCTACATACTATGAGAATGTAACCTGTACAACTGCAATATTAACAGAATTAGAAAACATAGAAATATAATGGCAAATTTATTAGATTCAGCATCGATTTTACTAACACCTACCGCTTATAATAACGGTAGTATATTAGCTATACAACCAAGTGACGGAAGCGGTGATATGACATTCTCACGTGGCTCATCAGCTACGAGAGTTAACGCACAGGGATTAATTGAAGATATAGCATCTAACCTACCAAGAATAGACTATACAGATGGTTGCGGAAGTCTTTTATTAGAGCCTCAGAGTACGAATTTGGTAACTTATTCGGAGGATTTTAATGGTTCTGGGTGGAGTAATACTGGAACTACTATAACTGAAAACCAATCTATTTCTCCAGATGGAAGTTTAAACGCTGATTTAATTGAACTTGATTCTAATTTAGACAGATTAGCTGCTGTTCTTGGCTCTACTGGAGGAACTTACACATTTAGTTTTTATATTAAAGCGAAAGAAGGGGAAAGTGGTGTATGGAGAACAAGAGTTAACGGAGATTCTACTTTATGGCAAAACACACAAGTTAATGATACAGAATGGACAAGAGTTACACAAACATTTACTAAAACTGGAAGTGGAAATATCGTAGTTTATCCAGCGTATAGAGTTGACGGAACATCTACTTTGTTTAATGCTTACATATTCGGTGCACAATTAGAAGCCGGCAGTTACGCAACATCGTATATTCCTACACAAGGAGTAATTTCCACAAGGTTAGCCGATATAGCTACCAATAGCGGAATTGGAAGTTTGATAGGACAAACAGAGGGTACAATATTTTTAGATAGTAAAATGGCTTTACAAAGTATAAATAACTATCAATTATTCTCAATAAATAATGCGAGTGGTGTCGATAGAATTAGAATATTAACCGCAACAGCTGGGAGATTAAGGTTTATCTATCAACTTAATAGTGGTGTTTCTTATAGTTTTTACAATCCAACAGATTATAGTGATTTAACAAGTTTAAAAATTGCTTTTACTTATAAAAGTGGAGATATAAAAGTGTATATAAATGGGGTTTTAGTTGATAGTTCTACTAATACTTTTACTATTGCACAAACATTAACAAATATAGATTTTGCAACTTCATCGGGTAGATATAATCAAATGTTGTTTAATAGTGTGCAACTATACAAAACCGCTTTAACAGACGCACAATTAACAGCTTTAACAACAATATAATCACTAATAGTTATAACCAAAATGAATATAGCAAAATACGAGTTTAATAGCAAAGAACAAGCACAGACTAAAATTGATGCTTTAGGAATTGAAACAAATCACGCAATTGTAACTCTAGGACATATAGTCTTAGAGTCTGCAATAGTTGATGAAGATGGAGAAGTAATAACAGAAGCTGTACTATCTACAGGATGGCACTTAGATGTTATGTGGAGAGGATTAGATGACCATCCTTACGGTTGGAAGTCTTATAATGTAGATTTAACTAATGAGGGTTCACACTCTTTTATGGGTGTATCTTACTTAGATAATAAATTTTAATGAAAAGATTATCTAATTTTATTAACAACATAAGAGCAGACCATAAAGCTCACTTAATAGTAGGTGTTTTAAGTGGTTTCCCTATGGTATTATTGTTCGGTAATATTGGCGGATTAATTGCTATTCTTATTTATGCTCTTAAAGAAGTTGTTTACGATAAACTGTTAGGTAGAGGTAATATGGAGTTTTTAGATTGGCTTTACAGTTCAATCCCTGTGCTTCAATATCTAATCATTTATAACCTCTAGTATAGAAAAAAGTTTTAAGTGTCTTAAACCTATGTAGAAATCGCTTACAATACTGTTTTTAAATAAATAAACCTTATGAACAAAACACAAGACACATTAAGAAAGATTGCAGAGGCTCTAGGAGTTGTAACTGCAGAAGTAAAAACAGACGCTACAGTAGAAAAAGTAACTGTAGAAGAGAATACCGAAACTAAGGAAAGCGTAGACGTTGTAGAGGACGTAGTAGCTCCTATAGTAGAAGAGAAAGCAGTTGAGGCTGTTGAAATTATTGAGGAAGCAAAAGAAGAGATTTTAGAACCTAAAGCAGTAGACAAAGTCGAAGAGCCTAAGGAAGACCCTAGAGTAGCTGAAATGCAGAAACAAATTGAAGATTTAAAAGCGATATTAACAAACGCATTAAGTCAACCTGAGGAGGAAGCGAAAGTAATACCTGAAGTTAAAGAAGAGCCTAAAGGCTTAACTCATAGTCCTGAGAAACTTGTATCTTCTAAAAATACAGGAATAGGCAGAAAAGGAGACTCTATACAAAGTAGAGTTTATAAGTATATTAATAACATTTAAAAAAATAAAAAATGGCAACTACTACAAGTATTACAACTACTTACGCAGGTGAAAAGGCTTCTGGCTTTATCGCTGGAGCTTTATTAAGTGCACCAACTTTAGACAAAGGTGGTATCACAGTAAAAGCAAACATTAAATATAAACAAGTAATGCAAAAATTAGCTGTTGGTGATATTATCGCTGATGCTTCTTGTGATTTTACTGCAACTTCTACAGTTACTTTAACTGAGCGTTACTTAATACCTAAAGATTTTCAAGTAAATTTAGAACTTTGTAAGGCTGATTTTGAGCAGGATTGGTTATCAATTGAGCAAGGTTTCTCTTCTTTTGACGAAGTGCCTAAATCTTTCGCTTCTTACTTAGTAGGACACGTAGCAGGTAAAGTAGCTTCTAAAATGGAGCAGAACATATGGAACGGAGCTGACGCTAACGCAGGTGAATTTGATGGATTAATCGCTTTAGCTACTGCTGATGCTGATGTAATTGATGTAGTTGGAGCTTCTGCAGGTGCAGGAGGGATAGATTCTTCAAATATCATCTCAGAATTAGGAAAGGTTTTAGATGCAATCCCAGCAACTATCTACGGAAACGATGGACTTTCTATCTACATCTCTCAAGCAGATGCACGTTCTTATGTAAGAGCTCAAGCGGCTTTAGGTTATAAAGACCTTTACCACGTTGGACAGACTCAAATGGACTTTGAAGGTGTTAAATTATTTGTAGCAAACGGATTAGCTTCAGGTACAATTTTAGCAGGTGAGAAAGAGAACTTAATGTTTGGAACTTCTTTACAAAGTGATATGAATGAAGTAAGAATTTTAGATTTAAGCGACATTGATGGGAGTCAAAATGTAAGAGTAGTGATGAGATTTTCAGCGACTGTAAATTATGCAATCGGTTCTGAAATAGTATTACTTACTCCAGCAGTATAATAAATATTTAGTTAAACTACCTCTTTAATTAGGGGTAGCTAACTATCTAATAATTAATAACTTAAATCAAAAAAATTATGGCTTGCAATATTTCAGCTGGTAGATTAGAAGGATGTAAAGACTCAGTAGGAGGCTTGAACGCTATCTATTTTATCAACTATGGAGCTCCAGAGGGGTTCGCAGTAACAGATGAAACAATAACAGGAGTAACGGCGACTACGCCTTCTGCTTTTAAATATGACCTTAAAGGTACATCTACATTTGACCAATCGTTAACATCTTCAAGAGATAACGGTACTACATTTGCAGAACAAACTTTAACAGTATCTTTAAAGAAACAAGATGCTACAACTCACAAAGAAGTAAAGCTTTTAGCTTATGGAAGACCTCACATTATCATTGAAGATAACAACGGTTTACTATGGGTTATGGGTGAAGAATTTGGTGTAGAAATGAATGCTACAACAAGTACAGGAGCTTCTTTAGGAGACAAAAGTGGATATGAATTAGTATTCGCAGGAATGGAGAAAGGATTAGCTAAGTCCTACGTAGGCGTTTTAGCAACTGATTTCGCTATTACTGTAGGTGCTTAATACCTAGATTATTGAATTATTAAAGGCTACTGTAAAAGGTAGCTTTTTTTTTGCTTAAAACTGTTTTTAAATAAAGTAACTAAATGAATTACATAAATACAACTACAGAAGGTGCTGTAAGCTTATTCTTAAACCTAAAGATATCTACTGAATTAGCAGTAGCTTCTACTTTGGTTTGGACTATGACTAAAGACGGTAACGATGTAGCAGGCGTAAACTTTAGCACTCCTTCAACTAATTACAACCTATTAGCTAATAATAGCTATTCTCAGAGACTTTCTGCAGATTTCTATACAGATGGGTTAACTTTAGAAAATAATGCTTTCTATGCGATTAAAGCTACTTTAGATGGTGTAGTAGTTTACAGAGGAAAAGCTTACGCTACAGATGTAGATGCAAATAGTGTATCTATACACAATAATACTAAGTACGTTAAAAATAACACTACAAACGAATACGTAATAATAAATTAATATGATAGATTTAATAAGTTTAAGTGGGTATGAAATGCCTAAAGCTGTAGAAGAGAAGCATAAAGACTATGTCTCTTACGGTGATGACAATGATTATTATAGATTTCTTATAAACAACTATTTACAGTCAGCTACTAATAATGCATCTATTCGCTCTATATCAGATTTAATCTACGGTAGAGGTTTAAGCATTGAAGGCTTAGAAGCTGATTCTGCAGAGGTTAAAGCTTTAAGAGATGTAATAGGGCACAGGTGTCTTAAGAAGATTATACAGGAGCGTAAAATGCTAGGACAGGCTTCTATGCAAGTTATATATAATAAGTCAGGTAACGACAGAAAAGTCGTTAAGATTAAACACTTTCCTATACATACTATTCGACCTGAGAAAATGAATGCTGACGGAGTAATAGAAAACTACTACTACCATCCAGATTGGGTAAACAAATCACCTAAAGATGTTCTTAAAAAGATTCCTTCTTTCGGAACTTCTAAAGAGAAGATAGAGCTATTTGTTTTAAAACCTTATGTAAGTGGATACTCTTATTTTAGTCCTGTAGACTATAGTGGAGCTTTACCTTATGCTGAGCTTGAAAATGAAATTAGTGACTACTTATTAAATGAGGCAAAGAACTCATTCTCAGGTACTAAGGTTATAAACTTTAATAACGGAGTCCCTGACGCTAATCAAAGACAAGAGATTACTAGAGATGTGAAAGGAAAGTTAACAGGCTCAAGAGGTCAGAAAGTTATAGTAGCTTTTAATGATTCTGCAGATAATAAAGCAACAGTTGAAGATATTTCTTTAAATGATGCACCTTCTCATTATGAGTATTTAGCTAATGAAGCAATGCATAAAATTTTAGTAGGACACAGAGTAACGTCTCCTATGTTATTAGGGATTAAAGATGCATCTGGATTTAGTTCAAACGCTGACGAGATTTTAGTAGCTTCTCAGATGTTTAACGCTACAGTTATTAGCACTTACCAAGATGAGATAATAGAAGGCTTAGAAGAGATTTTAGAGACTAACGGAGAGGTTTCAGAAATGTTCTTTATTACTAGCCAACCTATTGAAGTAACTACAGAAGACCAAGATGTAGAAGATGCAGAGGTAGTAGAAGACAATGAGGCAGTAAACAAAACTAAAGACGTATCTAAAGAAGATAAAAAAGACAATAAAAAAGAGCAGAATTTATCTGCAAATTTTAATCCAGAGGAGCAAGTAGAATGGCTAACATACCTCTCTAAAAAAGGAGAAACCATAAACGAAGACGAATGGGATTTAGTAGATGCTAGAGTAGATGACAATGAAGAGGAGAGCGAAGATTGGGAAAAGATTTTAAACTCTCACGAAGTTAATTTATCTTCTCAAGCTCCTGCAGATAATAGGACTAAAGATTCTATACAGGATACTAATTTTGTAAAGGTAAGATACGCTTATGTTCAAGGCTCTCACAAACACGGTAAGAGTTCAGGGGGAAAGCAAAGGGGATTCTGTAGAGCTATGGAGTCAGCTAGTAGATTATACCGTAAAGAAGACATTATAAAGATGCAGTCTGACGGTGTTAATTCTGCCTTAGGTCATAATAAACAACCCTATAGCATTTGGAAGCACAAAGGCGGTGTTAATTGTTATCACAAATTCGAAAGACGTATCTATGTTAAGCGTAAAAAGGTTAACGGTGAAGCTTGGGGTGGTGGTGCTATGAATGGAGTTAAAAAGACTTCTGTAGCTCAAGCAATTAAAGAAACTAATTTCGACCCTAAGAGAGGTAAATGGAAAAACGACAAAAGAGTAGCAGAAGCTCAAATAGATAGAGGAGACAAAGGTCACCATCCTTCTTATGTAAAACCAACTAAAAAAAGAAAGTAAAATGAGTAAAGCATTATTAATTAATAGAGAGGACTTAGTAAGATTCACTCCTCTCTCAGGGAATATAGATTTTGACAAAGTAATACAATACGTTGAAATCGCTCAAGATATACACGTACACGAATTAATCGGTACTAATTTATACGAGAGATTGCAGTCAGACATCATAGGAGGCACTTTAAGCGGTGATTACGCTTCTTTGGTATCTACATATATAAAACCTATTTTAGCTCAATACAGCCTCTTAGAATACTTACCTTTTAGTCAATATACTATTAACAACAAAGGAGTGTTTAAACATACCTCTGAAAATAGTAATACACTTACTAGAGAAGATATGGAACAAATGACAGAAGCTACTAGGGATACTGCTCAGCACTATGCTAAGAGACTTATAGACTATCTTTGTGCTAATCCTACTAAATTTAGTGAATACTTAACAAATAATAATGACGATATAAAGCCAATTAAGAAAAGTACTTTCGGAGGTTGGGAGATATAATATGGAAGACAAGATTAATTTACTAATTGAAACTATTAAAGAACAAAACCTACAGATAGATTTTCAGAATAGGCAATTAGATATGATGCAAAAAGAAATAAACTCTATTAAGTATATAATAAATAAATAATTGTTTTTAAAAAAACTAATAATGCACTAAAAATGAACTTGCTAGACTTATTGAACAACCTATTCTATAAATTAGAAAACCAATATTTAATCTCTACCACTATTGTATCTTCTTTAATTATTTTTACATTAAGAAAACAAATACAAAATAAATTCAAAAAATTTACTTTTAGAGAAGACACGAAGCAAATTACAAAGATATCAGCTCTTATAGACCACGATATATTTAGAACGTTTTCTAGAGTAGTTAAAGAGGTGTCTAATATGAAATTTTACACGAATAACAAATACGATTCTACAAAGTCCAGAATGTGTTTAGATTTCGCAAAACAAAAGTCTATAAGTTGTCAGTTTTTAATGAGAGAAATACTATTAACTAAAGACATATCTAGTATGTCAACAGATACGTTAAAGAAGTTAATACTAGAGAAGCAATCACAGATGCATATAAATTATGTGAGAGAGATTAAGTCTCTATGGCTTAGTAAAGGAATATCCCCTAAAAATGTAGACCACGTTATAAGACTTTTTGAAGGCTTTAGATTTGATGTAGTTCAGTCTTTTGAGCATAGGATATCTGCTATATTTGGTAGTAGTTTTCACCCTAATAACTTTGAGAGAGTTTTAGCTGTTTTTGATATGTGGGCAATGGGAATAGATTTACTTCCTAAAGATATGAATACGACTTTTGAGAAACTTAACGGTAAATTTAAAGACATAAAGTATAATTAATATGAGAGATATAAATAAAATAATAGTTCATTGCACAGCTACTAGAGAAGGTGCTCCTGTTAGTTTAGATACTGTCAGAAGATGGCACTTAGAAAGAGGTTGGTCAGATATTGGATATCATTATTTAATCTTATTAGACGGTACAATAGAAAGAGGACGTCCAGAAGAGAAACAAGGTGCTCACGTAAAAGGATATAATAGAAATTCTATAGGGGTTTCTTATGTTGGTGGAGTAGATAGAGAATTAAATCCTAAAGATACTAGGACACAAGACCAAAAAGACTCATTACATAACTTACTTTCCAATTTAATGGCTTCTTATGAAGACGCTACATTGCACGGACACAATGAATTTAGTTCAAAAGCCTGTCCTTCTTTTGATGTTTCTAAAGAATACGATTATATTATAAACTTATACGAACGATAATGAATATATTCAGCATAATAGGAAACTTATTAGGCATAGGTAAAGACTACTTAGCACGTAAAGCAGAATTAAAAGCAGTAAAACAGAAGCAAGATTTTGCTATTGTAGAAGCTCAGACTAAAGCTACTGTAGATAGGATTCTGTCTAACACGGATTCCGACAATCAAATAGA
>Ga0209307_1000506_pt1 | contig 26778 bp, 39 predicted proteins | sample COGITO_mtgs_1105_FD_185519 | JGI IMG/M metagenome (GOLD analysis project Ga0209307, IMG submission 185519) | Pelagic marine microbial communities from North Sea - COGITO_mtgs_110530 (SPAdes) (version 2) | ecosystem: Environmental > Aquatic > Marine > Epipelagic ... | reverse complement strand
TTGTAAAAAAACCACTTTGGATCACTAAATCCTAACCCTTCAACTTCTCTCTGACGTTGATAGATAGTTCGATGTTGAGTGATTTGTTCAGTGACAATATTTAAATTAATTTTCATAATATTCTCCAAGGGCCGAAGCCCATTATAGTTAATTGTCGTAACGTGCTTCTTCAGCGTTGATCTCATCTTCCGTCCAAGGAATGTTTTCAATAGCTTCCCAAGTTGATGCTATTTTATCCGTGATAACTTTTGAATCTTTAAGAAAGCTGGCATCAAAAGGGCTAAGTTCGCGCTCTTCCCATTCTAAGCTACTTAATTTTAAATGAAGTTTTTTGCTTAATTGGTAATTAGTCATGTGATGCTCCAAGGGGCCGAAGCCCCGTTATTAGTTATGAAAACACTTCTATTTCTGTGTAAACACGATCAGGGCCAGCGTGTATGTAAAATTTACCGCTATTTAAAGACCCAACTTCTGGGCGGCTTTGTAACCACTTAGCCACATCTTCATCGTATTTTTTTTCTTTGTTTAATTTAGCTTCTTTTTCTTTTTCTTGTTTTGTCAATAATTGAGTTTGCCACATAATTAATTACCTCTTGTTTATTTACTTAACTTATATGTATTGTACTACAAAACACTAAGATAGCAATAGTAAATGCAAAAATAAATAAAATAAATTTGGATATTATTTATCGGTTTAAACCCGAACAATTAAAATGATTATAAAAATGAGCAAGAAAAGTGGCACAAAAAGTGGCAGGGCAGAGACAAAAGGTGGCAAATGTAGGCAATTAAAGTGCCACTTAAAAAAAAGGCAACGCTCCAAGTAATTGAAAACGCTGCCTTTTTATACTGCTATTTGGTGGAGATGGGGGGAGTCGAACCCCCGTCTATGATATATGAATCAATGACTTACAGATCGACAGTGGCAGGAAAGTGGCATATGTACCAATTTAAGCCCATATTTGATCACTTTTTAATCAACTTTTTGGGTTCAGTTCCTCCTTTGGGAATCGAACCCGCGTCACCAAATTTAGCATCAATCAAGCTGCCCCCGTTATTATCTTCTGTCTCTATCCATTTGGCGTAGATTGTGGTGGTGATGCCTACATTCTTGTGACCTAGTTGGCGAGAATACCAGCCTAGTTTTTCGCCAGCCGTAAGCATCATGGATGCGTAGGTGTGTCTCGTTTGGTACGGCCTACGATAACGAACCCCTGCATGTTTTAAAATAGTCTTCCATCTTTTCCGTATAGGCGAGTCACCCGTCCAAGGCTTGCCATGTAGTGGGTCGATAAAGACTTCTTTACCAGCTAGAAAAGTGTGTTCTTTTTGTGCCATTAACGCTTTTCTGGCTTGAGGCAGCATTTTGATTATTCTTTCCCCTGCCTCAGTTTTTGGCGGTTCGGCTTCGTCAGCAAATTGAGTTAATCCTTTATCAACATTGATCGTGCCGTTGATGAAGTCAATATCCTCCCACAGCAGCGCACATAATTCGCTGGTTCTCATGCCTGTCCAAAACGCAAACCAAAATAAATTACGCACTTGTCCAACGGCAGTTTTATAAATCAGTCTCATTTCTTCCATATTAAACGGGTCTAACTTCTTGGCTTTTGCTTTTATCTGAGCGTAAGTTTCTGCGCGTTCGTATAAAAAACCTGTTAAAAAGTTTTTCTCAATCACTTCGTCATTGACAGCAAGGGCAAGGGCGCGTCTAAAAGGTGACACGACATTTTTTATTCTTTTATTGCTCATTTGTTTTTGAGTGATAATCCAATCACGAAAATGATAAGCGCGAAAATCATAGACAGAAATGTGACCAAACTGGGGGATTAGTTGGTTGAACACTATTTTTCGATAGCCAACTATTGTCGATGATTTTTTTTGATCAGATATGGCTCGAAACCATTTCTTTAATGTTTCTTCAATGGTTATATCTTTAATTATGTCTGCAAACTTATGAAGGTTTTTTGACTCAGGAAAAACAGTGGCGTAGTCGAATGTGCCGATAGCTATCTCATGAAGGATAGCTGCTCGATGGTTCGATACTTTCTTTAGGTTAGAGGGCGTAGGCTTGAGCTTGATTGGTTCGCGGCAGCGTTGCCCCTGATACTGGAACGTAACCTCGATTGTGGTCGAGTAACGGGACTCGACACCTTCGTACTTTCTGACCATTTCTCAAACCCCGATATGCTGATTAAATAGCGTCCATCTGGTGCGCGAAAGAATTCTTTTCCTTCATTAAACACGCCATTTTGACATTTTTTATAAATACCATCATAGCCATAGCCAGATAGCTCACAGAACTTTCTTATTAAAACTCGATCTAGCATAGACTAATTCCTAATCTTTTCCACTAATTCTGGTTTGCGACAATCCCACCATTCAACAGAGGTTGAGGGAGACAAGCCGAGTGCAGTAGAATCCTTGAACTTAATTTCATCGTCTTTCTTGCCAAAAATCCTGTCAAAATTTTGATTAAACTTGTCGTTAGATGGTCTTGAAACTGGCTTATCTTTTGCGCTCATAAGTTACCTCTAAAATGGAATATCATCGTCAAAGTTATCTGGGCCTTTATCCATCCCAGCCATAACCGCTGCTTTGGCTTGCTGCACATTCTGAGCCTTTTCCCTTTCGTGTGGGTGGCCTGATCGAATTGATGGGCCGCCAGAAATTAAACTTAAATCACTGACTCTGCATTTTAACTTTGCACCTTGCGTCCCGTCTTTTTTCATAAATTGCTCAAGCTCTACATCATCGGCATATAGCACAACCTGAGTGCCTTTAGTCAGATATGGGCCTAGACTCTCAGCACGTTTGCCCCAGAGCGTCCCGTCTATCCACTGACCCCTTTTGTTATCTCCAAATCCTATGTCATAAACCATAGCTAGAGAGGCCACTGGGTCTCCCTTTGCTGTATAACGGACTTCTGCATCTCTTCCTAGTCGTACTAATTTAGCTAACATTACGCTGCCTCTTCTTGATAAGTTAATGAATGAATTGCTGCTTTTTGATTGCTGCTTGTCATGTTCCAAAGGTATATCTGCTCTTTTTCAGTTAGCTCACCCATCACTTCTATTGCTAATGATGAGTCTTGGTTGGTTATGGCTTCAAGCAAGGCCATTAGAGTCGATTGCATTTGTTCTTTGTTGATGCGCTGCTTACTTGGTTGCGCCCAATCTGGCAGTGTAGGAGCAAGCCAGTTGACGTAACCATCAACACCTTTAACTTTTGATGAGTGGCTACCTTCTTGCTTGCCTTGGATAACTGTTGCAAAGTTTTCAGTCAATCCATAAAGATACCTTCCGACACCCCACTGAACTGCGGCTCTTTTCATCGAACCACTCAGGCCACCTTTTATGGCTTCAACATCTGTATTATCTGCACCATCCCACTTGGTAATCCATTCACCACCTATCTTTATTGACAGGCCACATAAGATTCCACCACATGGGGCTTGGGTGTACTCATTTCGCCAGTTTTGTGGGCCGACAGTGTTATCTAGCCGATCCATGATTGCCCTATTGTCGATGTAAGCCAAAGCCATTACCCAAGGCGCACCAGCTTTAGAAACGCCAGATCGACACACGCGCCACTCTATATCCCTTGGCAAAAACGGAACCTTCAACATATCTAAAGTGTTCATGAGTCACCTCTTTTTATTTCATCTACTATTTTTAAAGCTGCTTCCTTGTAGGCTAAATGCTTTTCAAAATTTAACTTTTCACAATATGGGTTTTGATATATCCACAATTTGTGAAAGTCACTTAACGCCTCTAAATAAATATCAACATTCATATTTCTATCCCCGTCATTATTATTATTAAAACAAACAGCCAGACATTCATTGATGCGCGGCTCACGCTGTCATTCCTAGCGTCCACCAGACTGTTACAATTGCCCATATCAATATTCCTAGCCCATTTATCAACAGCGTATATCTTGAAATGTTCATGCATCACCTCGTATGCTCAAAAAATCTAAATTCAGCTTCCCAAATGGCGCAGGCTTTTCATTCTGTAAATAATCAAAGAAGTCATAAACCCACTGCATAAAGTCACAATCTTGGGCTAGGTCTGTTGCTGCTTGGCCTTTATTCTCATTAAATAATGCGGCTGCAAATATGCTTGCGGCTTGGTCTGTTACGCTGGCGTTTTCATTAACTCGATCAAGCAATATGTCAAACGCTGTGTAGGTGGTTGGCTCAGGATTCCAGCCAGCTTGGAATGTCACTTCACGATCCATCATTAATTTTTTATAAATGTCAGCAAGTGGCGAAAACTCGTCAAAGACACCATCATTCGGTAAGTCATAATCATCTGTGTATGCGTTGATTTGTGCAGTTACATGGCAGTGGGTTAATGAGTTCATTTGCTGTTCCTTGATGTGTTATTACATAAACATAATAAGCTATCTTATGTATTAATGCAAATAATTACATAAAAATAATCAGTTAAATGATTTCAAGGAATTTAAGACAAAAAAAATCTCCAAAAAGGAGACTATTATCTAAGTATTTTGATTAGCTGTTTGGCGGCCCTTGCTGGCACTGCTCGTTTTTATTGTTTCCGAAATTTGTTGCCATATTTTTAAATATGGGTTGATCAATAGCAACAACAGGATAGCAATCAAAAAACAGGTCAGTGTGAATTAACCACCAAGGCCAATCTTGACTCATCCATGCAAGCTTTTTTGATCTGTTATTAGGTAAGTTTGAAACTAACATTTTATTACTCTGGTTGAAAAGAACCAATAATACTGCCAACAATAACTGTGTCTTGATCAACCAGTAAAGTGGGGTATTGTGGGTTCAATGGCTTTAGATAGCTTTCACCACCATCTATGATGTACTGCTTAAATGTTGCCTCCTTTGTTTTTGATTTTTTAGCAATTACCTTTGCACCATTGACAGCCTTAACATCTGGATCAATAAAGATCACAGTTCCTAATGGATAACTCTTTGAGCTTGTGCTCGTAGACACCATTGAGTCACTTTGAACTGTTAACGCAAAGGTGTTTTTGCCGCATTGAACTGGACAATATATCCAGTCAGCATCTCCCTGCATTGGCACTTCTCCTGCATTATCCCACTTTATTAAAGGGACTCTTGAGTGAAATTGTGGGATAGAAACTTCCTCACCAAAAGTCGCACCATACATTAAATAGTCTGGTGCACATTCCAAAGCTCTCGCCAAGGAAGCCAAGTTTTTACTCTTAGGTTCTATTTCATCACGCTCCCAATAAACGATTGAGGTCGCGCTTACATCTGCCGAATCAGACAATTCTTTTTGCGTCATTCTCTTAGCTTTTCGTGCTGCTTTGATTCTGCTACCTATGCTTTCCATCTATACCTCTATTTGCCTAAAACTGATTAATTACTATAAGTTATCTTATAGTGGGTTTACATCAAGTTTAAGATGAATTATTATAAGATTTCTGATTATGACATGGAGTATCACATTGCTAAGAGAAACAGCCATTAAATACTTCGGATCACAAACCCGATTGGCATTTGAATTAAACATTAAGCAAGCCGCCGTTTCCCAATGGGGTGATGTAATTCCAAAGGGCAGGGCAACTGAGCTTCATCTGTTAACTTCTGGTGAACTTGAGTATGACTCGGCTCACTATCAAAAAGTTCCAATTGGACAGTTAAGGACGACTGCATGAGCGATAAATTATCAAACACTGTTACCAGCACTTTCGATGATGATCTATACCTATTTGCTAAACGTGATTCTGAGCTTATGGGCCTTGAAATGTCTGCGTACATTAGAGTCACCTTTCTTGAAATTCGTAAAAAGCGTTTTGCTGAAGTTAGGTTATTCCAAGACCTTTTACCGAATCAAGAAATAGAATAAATAGATTATATAGGTCATATATGGATCATCATTTTGACGTAGAAGAAGCGGTTATATACGGAGTTGAAAAAGCTGTGATGCTGAATAACTTCCGCTTTTGGCTAACTAAAAATAAAGCCAACAATCACAATAATATTGATGATCATTTCTGGACGTTTAACTCTGCTTCGGCCTTGGCTGAAATCTGGCCTTACCTAAATGCAAAGAAAATAAGCAGACTTCTAAAAGAATTAGAGTTGGCTGGCGCACTCATCACTGGCAACCATAACAAGGCTGGATATGATCGAACTAAATGGTATTCAATGCCAGAATTTAGCTCCAAAGCCGCACCAATACTCATTTCCCAGAAATGCGAAATGGATTTCCCAAATATGAGCAATGCATTTCCCAAATCTGAGCAACCTATACCATATAAAAAACCATATAAAAAACCAGATATAAAAACTAAAACGTCAGCAAAGCTGAAGTTCGATGATAAAGACTTAGATTTTGTTGAGCGTATGTATCAGTCATTGCTAGTTCAAGACCCCATATTTAAGAAGCCAAACTTAAAACAATGGGCAGACACGATACGAAAGATTCGTGAAATTGATAAGCGTGATTACGACACGATTGCAAAGGTTTGGACTTTCGCTAGAAACGATCCATTTTGGCAGGACAATTGTTTATCTGCTTCAAGTCTAAGAAAGCAATTTCAGAAACTTTATTTATTATCAAATAAAAAAAATAAAACAAATGGAGATTATTCCAATGGCTATGGCAAACAGCAATCAGCTCGCACTTCAAGTTATGAACAACAGCTCAAAGCAGCAAAAGAAACAGTCGCCATTCATGGCTAGTCATGTGCGGATAATGGCTGAACTGTGGGTAAGAATGGATGTTCTATGGCCTAATTTATGGATAAGCATAAACCAGCTAGCAACGATGGATAACCCGAAGTTTGTCACTTGGTGTAGGAAGCTAGAGCATTTAAGTCTATCTGAATTTGGGAGAGGTTTTGACAATATTGAAGAGGCCAAGGCTGTTGCGGCACAAAATAAAGAGACAAGCTACCCGCCTGATTACGCTACTTTTATTGGTCATACTCGCAAATCAGCAGATGTAACAGCATCTATGCAAGCGATACAAGCAAGATCAGCACCCTTGATGATTACGAAACAATTAAGCGAATCAGAACGCGAATACGGAACACAACAAGCAGAAGCATTAAAAGGACTTTTTAAATGATCATAGGTGAACAAAGCGTTAAGACCCAAGTTTTAGAGAAAGCCGTTGTTTCGAGCATTTTGGCAGGCTCTAGGCGGTTAAGTGAAAAGAATAGAAAGACAGCCATTGATAACGAAGTAAAACTATTACGTCACCATCGAGAGCTTGGGCATCAAACGCCATTTGAAAAGCAGCGCAGTTTGAAAACAGAACGTCTTTTATTAAATGAGCATAGGCGTTGGAACATGACAAAAGGGTACATGAGTGTCGCCTTGGATTTGGATTTCTTATGAAAGATTACCTAGCCCCTGCTAGGGCCGTAAGCCCGTTCTCAGAGGCGAAGCTAGAAGCATACCTATCAGCAGGCAATACTATAAAAGATTGCTCACATGGCGAATCTGGCGGTATGCCAACGATGTACAAAGAGATGATTAGTAAAGCAGTCAAAAAAGCAAATAATAAAAGGAGCAATCGAGATGATTCATGAAAACAGCAGGGCAGCTATGGAATCAATCGCACCCCTTACAGGCGCGGCTAGGATTGAGGTTTTAAGGGTTATTAAAAATCATGGCCCGATTACTAGACAAGACATTGGCGCAACGCTTGGATGGGAAATTAATCGCGTTACAGGCCGAGTGCGTGAACTGCTCGACATAAATCAAATTATGGAATCTGGCAATGATACAAGCCACTCAAAAGCTCGTAGATTATTGAAGGTGGCTGTATGACTGCGTTAACACTTGATGAATGTAAAGAGGTGATCAGACTCCATTACAGTGGTAAGCCAACGTGGGCAATATCTGCCCAGCTTAAAATCAGTAGTGGGCATATAAAAGCGATTCGTTATTGTAATAAATTGCAGTATCCATTGACTGATTACCTAATGATTTTTGACAAGCAATCGAAGGATAGGCCGATTGATGAAAAGCCTTGCGCTTGGGACATTCGATTAAGCATGAGATTGGCTAAATTACCAATGAGTGAATGGGCAAAAGCGATATGAGTGAAGTCATTTTCAAAGTGGATAACAAAAACGTGTCTGACATGATTTCGCAGATATGCGCCATGATCAACAAAGGTCTTTTTAAAGGCCCAGTTGAAGTAGTGTTAAGGCGAACCAAAAGAACTGATCCTCAGAACCGCAAACTTCAACCAATGATAAGGGATATTAGAACCCAAGTAGAATGGATGAATTTAACCAATGATAAAAGCTGGCGGGAGTTCTTTTGCGGCATCATTAAAGGTCAAAAGCCAGCAATAACGCCAGAAGGTAACGTCATAATGATTGGCGTTTCATCTACGGAGTTAAGTGTCGAGCAGATGAGTGAGTGTATTGAGTATATGTATCACTTTGGCAGTGAGAGACAGGTTAAATGGAGTGAGCCAAGCCTGCAATTATATTCAGAATACAAAGAAGCCGCTTGATAAAAGAATCTACAAAAGCAAAGGCAATCAAAATGCTAATTGCTGGTAGAAGCTACGTTGACATTGAGAAAGCAACGGGTGTTAAGAATGTCACCTGTCGCAGTTGGAATATGAAGCGGTTGAAAGGCATTACAAGCCTCACAGAGATTCGACAAAGCTGCCGACACGATAGCGGAGCCATGTATGAACTCGCAGAAATAAACAAGGGATGGGATACAGCAATGGCCCTTGATCTACTGCGTTATAAATTTACAGATTTTCCCAAATATTTTGAGAAGAAAGAATGAAAAAGGCAGAGCGTTTATATCTTGGTGATGTGGCAAGCATGGGGTGTGTTGTTTGCAGAAATTGTGAATGGGGAGAAAGCCCAGCCGAAATTCATCATATTAGAAACGGGCAAGGCATGAGCCAACGCGCAAGCCATTATGAAGTGATTCCGCTATGCCCAGCACATCATAGAACAGGCGGTTATGGTATCGCCATTCACGCTGGTCAGGAAGAGTGGGAGGCCGCATGGGGAACAGAAAGAACACTCTTAGATCAAACCATTGATGATGTTAAATCACTAAGGGGGCAGATCATTGGGCGTTAGCAAAGCAGAGGAATATTTATCCTTGCAGATACGGGCCGTTAAGCTGCCAGAGCCAGTGCGTGAGCATCGTTTCCATCCAACAAGGAAATGGCGGTTTGACTTTGCATATCCTGCTCAAAAGTTGGCTATAGAAGTCGAGGGTGGGGTATGGTCGGGAGGTAGGCATACAAGGGGTTCTGGCTTCACTAATGACTGTGAAAAATACAACGCAGCATTGATGAATGGGTGGCGTGTTTATCGCTGTACACCCGAGATGATTAAGAAGGGAATTGTTGTGGCAGATTTATCAATTTTATTGGGGAAATTATGACAGGTAGACCGCTATTTGATGTGAATTGGGATCAAGTGGATGAGTTGTGTGCTATTCAGTGTACAGGTGAAGAGATTGCGGGCGTGTTGGGCTGTGATTACGACACCTTGGCAACTGCTTGTAAACGTGAAAAACATCTCTCTTTTTCGGACTATTTCAAGCAAAAGGCCAGTAATGGCAAGATGAGCTTGAGGCGCACCCAATATACTACCGCTATGGATGGTAATCCTACGATGTTGGTTTGGTTGGGTAAGAACTGGCTAGGCCAGACGGATAAGCTAGAAACAGCAATCACTCAGCTTCCCCCGATTGAAATTGAGTTGTATGCGGCTGAGTAAACCACAAAGCGAAGTATTTCGTGATGATACCCGTTTCAGAGTCATGGTCGCAGGCAGACGCTTTGGAAAGACTCATTTGGCTATTGTTGAGTTAGTGCGCCAAGCCTTGATAGATAACAAGCGACACTGTTGGTATGTGGCCCCGACATATAAAGCCGCAAAGCAGATTGCTTGGGAATTACTAAAAGAGTTCTTGCCTTTGGAGTACATCGACAAACGTAACGAGAGTGAGTTATCAATAAGGCTGCTTAATGGCTCTATGATCTCCTTGAAGGGGGCTGACAATCCAGACTCATTGCGAGGTGTTGGTCTTAACTTCATTGTGCTTGATGAGTTTGCTGATATGAAAAATACCGCATGGACTGAGGTATTAAGGCCCACACTATCTGACAAAGGCGGTTCTGCTTTATTCATTGGATCACCCAAAGGACGCAATCACTTCTATGACCTTTGGACTGATGGGGTAGATGGGCGTGAGGAATGGACTAGTTATCAGTTCACCACTTTGGATGGGGGTAACGTCCCAGAAAAAGAGATTGAATCGGCAAAGCGTGACTTAGATGAGCGCACCTTTAATCAAGAATATCTGGCCCAGTTTGTTAACTACTCAGGCATTATTTATTACAACTTTGAGCGCGAGAAATCAGTCAAGAAATCAGAAGCGCACTCGCTCATGCCGCTTCACATAGGAGTGGACTTTAACATCAACCCAATGTCAGCCGTGGTGTTTATTAGAGATAAGAATGACCTTTATGCAATAGATGAGATTGTCATACATGGATCAAATACAGATGAAATGGCAGATGAGATTCACCACAGATACCCGAATAGACCGATTACTATTTACCCTGATCCAGCAGCTAGGCAACGCAAGACAAGCGCAGGCGGCAAGACTGATTTATCCATCCTAGAAAACGCAGGCTTTACAGTCAAAGTCAGGCCAGCACATACGCCAATCAGGGACAGAATTAACGCAGTCAATAGCAGGCTGAAAACAAAATCAGGTGATCGACATTTAATCGTTGATCCAAAATGCAAACACGTTATTAGAGGCTTAGAGAGGCACACTTACAAAGAAGGAACTTCTCAGCCTGATAAAGATTCGGGGTTCGATCACATGAATGACGCTCTTGGTTATTGTGTGGATTATCTATTTCCAGTGCGTAAAGAAATCGCACAAAGACAGCCAACTAGGTGGACATAATGGAAAGCATTACAAAAACGCATGACGTATATAATTTGAACGCCCCAAAGTGGGAGTTCTTTTTGCGTTCCTACATGGGTGGCAATGACTACAGAGATGGTAATTACCTACTCAAGTATATACTAGAAGATAAGCATGAATATCAAAAGCGGATTGACCTTACGCCACTGGATAACCACTGCAAGAATGTAATCAATATTTACTCATCGTTTATCTGGCGTTTACCTCCCACTCGCAACTTCGGCAACTTAGCAGAAGATCAAGCCCTTAATTCATTTCTTAAAGATGCTGATATGGATGGTCGCAGCCTTAACTCGTTCATGAGTGAGGCCCAGATGTGGTCAGGCGTTTATGGTCATGTGTGGTTGATTATGGATAAGCCTGCCGTCATTGCTAACACAAGAGCCGATGAATTGGCCCAAGAGGTTAGACCTTATCTGACTTTGATCACGCCAGAAAATATCTTAGATTGGAATTATGAAAGAGCCTTAAATGGGCGTTATGAGTTAACCATGCTCAAGGTGCGCGAGTGGGTAGAAGATGAGGATGCTTTCTATCGCATTTGGGAAAAGGACACCATCAAAGGCTATGAGGTGATTGGTGATGAGGCCAAGCTGGTTGAGACTATGGATAACCCATTAGGCGTGATTCCAGCCGTTTGCTTGTATGGCAATCGCTCACCTATTCGCGGGATCGGTCACTCTGATATAACCGATGTGGCGTATATGCAAAGGGCAATCTATAACGAGCTATCGGAGATCGAGCAGTTAATCCGTATCAGCAACCATCCTAGCTTAGTGAAGTCGGTTGACACAGATGCAGGGGCAGGCGCAGGCAGCGTGATTGAAGTCTCAGATACCGATTCTATTCAGCCCTATTTACTCCAACCCAGTGGCGGCAACTTGGATGCAATTAGAGCCAGCATTACAGACAAGGTTGAATCTATTAACCGAATGACTCACATGGGCGCAGTGAGGGCCACAGATGCTCAAACTAAGTCAGGCGTTGCGCTACAAACCGAGTTCCAATTACTTAACGCCAAACTGTCTGAAAAGGCTGATCTATTAGAATTAGCAGAGGAACAATTGTGGCATTTGTTTGCTATGTGGCAAGGCGTTACGTCAGAGATCACGATTGATTACCCTGATACGTTTGATCTGCGCGATTACGGAACTGAGCTTGAGTTTTTACAACGCGCCAAGGCTTCTGGCGTTAACAGTCCAACCTTCAAGAAAGGCGTTGACAAGGCCATTGCAGAGCTTGTATTAACCGATCAAGATTTAGCTCAAGCCACTATTGAAATTGATGAAGCTAGGACTATGGGCGAGTTTGAAGATGCTCAAATCTACAAGTACCACATCGACTCAGGCGTAGTAACTAAAAATGAGGTTCGTGGTGATCTTGGTTTGGAAGCTGTGGCAGGCGGTGATGCGCCTATTGAGATCGTTCAACCTTCACAGTCAGGTGGCGAATGAGTCAAGCAGCTAAAGCTCACGCTAACAATCTGACAGCCCTAGCTCAGTCACATGGGAGGCTTATTGATGAGGCTTTGATGAGTCTTGAGCTTGAGGTGGCTAAGTTGATTGATGGACTACCTACCCAAGCAGGCGCACTTAATGACCTATCAGCCGCTATTGATATACGCAGGGGTTTGCGTGAGGCAATCGAGGCCGAGCTACTTGTGCCTTATAACGACATAGTTGATTCACTGGATGAGGTGGTCGCAGGGGTGGCTAGTCAATATCAATCACAGCTAGTGGGCGGCATATTACCGACAGGTCAGGCTTCGGTGATTGCTGAATTAAAGCGGCTCACGTTCAGTGGATTTGAGGACATTGCCAACGCACATTTAGACACAATGGCGAAGTTTGTTTATCAATCGACTCTAGTCGGTGAGGCTTCAACTGATCTGGTTCAGCGTATTAGGCACTCGATTAATGGGGTTTATATTCGCGCCAATTCAGATGAGATCAATGACCTTGTTGAGTTTGTGAGGGATAACAAAGACGATCCTGCCAAGGCCGAGGCAGTTGATCAAGCAATAAGCAGACTTCAAAGAGAGTACGCTTCTGATCGCGCAGGCAACAACTTAAAAAAATATGTTGGCGTATATTCGCATGATTCGTTGATGCAGTTTAGCGCAAATATCAACTTCTCAGTGGCAAAGGAATTAGGCGCAGATAAGTGGGTTTACTTTGGCGCACTGGTTGAGGATAGCCGAGAGTTTTGTCAGAAATACAAAGACCAAGTTTTTACCACTGAACAGATTAATGACATTTGGGCTAATGAGTCTTGGGCTGGAAAGTCAGCAGGAAACCCATTCATCGTGCGCGGTGGCTATCGCTGCCAGCACCATTTTAGAGCGACTTTTGATGACTGATATTGATTTAGATGATCCAGAAATGGCGGCAAGATATAACGAGGCGGTAAATGACTACACTGATTTATTCGGTGAACACCCGCCAACACTTGAAGCCCCGATACATTGGGACAGCTTAGAGTGGCTTGAATTAGTTGAGGATTGCATTTCAGATGGAGTGCCTATGGATTTTAAACAGGGGAGTATTTTATGAGTGAAGCAGCAGAAGTAATTGAACCAACATCTAGTTCAAATGAACCAGAAAAGACCTTAACTCAGGCCGAAGTAGACAAGATTGTCGCAGATCGTGTGGGCCGTGAGCGCAGGAAGTTTGAGAAGAAATACGATGGGGTCGATGTAGACCAATTTCAAAAGTGGCAGGAGCAACAAGCCAATGCAGAAGAAGAGCAAGCAAAAGCTAAAGGTGAGTTTGAAAAAGTCATCAAGCTACAAGCCGAAAAGAAAGACGCGGAAATAGCGAGGCTAAGTAAATTAGTCACTAATAACGAGGTTGATGGGGCTTTATTACGGGCGGCAGAATCGGGCAGCGCAATCGCACCTACGCAAGTCACTGAGCTATTAAAAGGCAAAGTGAGATTAAACAGTGAAGGAAGGGCAGAAGTGCTGGATAACGATGGCACAACGCTATATGGTGACAGTGGTGAACCATTAACAGTTAAGCAGTTAGTTAATGAATTCCTTACAACTAACCCGCATTTTGTCAAAGCCTCTTCTGGTGGCACTGGCTCTAGTGGGAATGTTGGTGGCAATACACAGAAGCCTAAATCTGTGGGTGATATGTCCAGCAATGAATACGCTGAACATAGAAAAATGATTGGTCGCGGCAATAATGTTGGCGGTTACATCAAACCCATTTCGTAAGGTTTTCTGTTTAAGTTGCCTTGCGTTTGTTTTTAAATAACGTGAGGCACTTCCCATGGCAGCATCAACTACAGCAACACTTGACGATCTCTTTGCTAATATTATCCAAGAAGCCATTTTCACGGCTCAACAGCGTTCTCTTGTTCGCAATTTCGTTTCTATCTATGACATTTCTGGTCAGTCTGGAAAGACTGTTCAAGTACCCATTTACCCAGAAGTAGCAGCCGCAGGATTAACCGAGGGAACTGATCTTTCATCCACAGCCGTTAGCACTAGCTCAAAGACAATTACTGTTGCAGAGGTTGGTGTTCAAGCGGTACTAACTGACCTTGCCGCACAAGCTGCCACAGGTGATGTAGCTGGCGACTTAGGCCGAGTTCTAGGTGAAGCCGTTGCCAAAAAAATGGATCAAGACCTAATCGCATTGTTCACTGGCTTCTCTCAAGGCTTTGGTTCAGCAGGCGGTGAGTTAACTGTCGCTGACTTCTTTAAAGCGGCTGCTACATTGAGTGCCAATGGCGCAAGCGGTCAAGCGTCTGCCATTATCCATCCTTTCCAAGCCTATGCATTGAAAGCGAACATGACTAACACCTTTGCTAACCCGAATGGCGGTGACTTGCAGAACGAAGCCATGCGTACTGGCTATGTCGGTCAGTTAGCTGGCATCAACGTCTATGAATCTTCAAACATTGCAGTCGATAGTTCAGACGATGCGATTGGCGCAGTGTTCGTACCTTCCGCTTTAGGTCTAGCCGTATGCTGGGATGTGAAGATCGAGCCGCAGCGTGACGCGTCTATCCGTGGATTTGAGTTGAACGCCACAGCCTGTTATGGCGTTGGTGAGTTAGTTGACTTGAATGGCGTTAAATTAACTGCCGATGCTGCGCTGTAGGTATTAGCTATGGCTATGAGTGCTGACAGTGATTTGTCAGCCATTCTCCCCGACATATTAACCCTTGGCATTAGCAGTTTTGCTAACGAACACGCCAAAGGTAAAGCCGATATTGAGCGTAGATTACGCAGAGATTGGTGGCCTAATAAGGTCTTGTCGGGCGAGCTTAAACCTAACCTATTGACTGAATCTCAGTTCACCAAGGCTGCGGCTTATTTGGTTCTGTGGAAGTACGCATTACCGATGCTTGCAACTTGGGATGAAAATGATCGTTTTTATAAGATGATTAGTTTCTACAAGAGCCGATATGAGGAAGAGTGGGATGAGGTTTTGAGGGATGGAGTTGAGTATGACGATGATGAAGATTCCACTGTGGAACTATCTGAAAAACTCCCTATCCACTTTGGCAGGCTGACCCGATGAATATCAGCACTTCCATCAATACGTCTGCGGTTATGGCGGCGATTAAAAAGGCCAGACCATCTCCCAAGGAAACTGAACGCGCTCTTGGTAGAGCCGCAACGGGGCATATCTTGGATATGTTAAAGCGTGTTGATGGAGGTGTTGGTCTTAATGGAAGGTTTAAGGCTTATCACCCAAAGTATGCAGAGTACCGAGCAAAGAAGGGGCGCGGAACAAGTGCCGTTAATTTGCAGTTTACTGGAAAGATGCTGGCTGATGTGACCTTGAAAAAGAGTTCACCCACTCAAGCGGTCATTGGATTCTCAAAAGAAATTGAGAGAAGAAAAGCCGTAAGCAATCAGAAACAGCGTCCGTGGTTTGGTGTGACTGACAGTGAAGAAAAGAAAATAGTATCACGATTTAAGCGAGAGATTTTCCGATGAGCACTAGAGAAAATGTCGCAGCCAATATTGTGAATATCTTGGACTCAATGACCAGCCCGACACTAAAGAAGATCACCCGTGAGCCGTTTGACTACGAGCGTTTATCAAATGCCCAGTTCCCTGCGGTGTTTGTGCAAAGTGCAGATGAATCGCGTGAAGATGTGACAATCGGTGGATCAAGAGAATCAACCATTAATTATAGGATTGTTGGCTTTGTTAAAGGGGCCAGCATTGACACATTACGGAACGCATTAATCGAAGGTATTGAAAATGCGCTTGATGTTGATCGCACTAGAGGCGGTTATGCAAAAGATACGCAGGTTACAGCCGTAGATACAGACCAAGGGGCAATTGATCCGATTGGTGGTATCACCATGACCATACAAGTCAGGTATCAATACATGAGAGGTTCTAGCTAGTGAAAATGTATAGAGATAAATCAACTGTGATTGTTCACCCGTCACAGATTGAGAATATGAAAGTTCGCGGATGGAGCGATAAAGCCCCAACTGCAAAACCTAAGAAAGCAACTAAAAAGGAGGCCGATTAATGGCTACGCACAATAGTTCAGAAGGCATTATAAAAATCGGCTCAGATACTTTGGGAGAGCTTCGTTCTTACTCAATCAGTCAAACGGCTGGAACCATAGAAACCACCACTTTAGGTGATGCGGCTAAAACCTATACGGCTGGACAGACCTCTTTCTCTGGTTCTGCGGAGGCCTATTGGGATGAAGCAGATGCGGCTCAAACTGCTATCACTGTGGGCAGTTCCTTGACCATCTCATTTTATGCTGAGGGAGCCTCTAGCGGGGATAAGTTTTACACAGGAACAGTGCTAGTGACTGAGGTTGGCGTAAGTGCCGCCACTGATGGAATCGTTGAGACTTCTTTCAGCTTCACTGGTACTGGCGCACTCGCTCTATCCACTGTGTCATAAAAGTTTAACGGCTAGGTCTTATGACTGAAAGGCGTTTTCCCCGATGCGCTTGCCGTTAATTTAGTCGGGGGACTAATTGGGGAATTATTATGAGCAACATTTTAGAAGCAGCAAAAGTTCACTTTTCGGATCGAATGTCGGGCGATCTTAAATCCGTGAATGTTCCTGAGTGGGGAACAAAAGTGTATTTCAAGCCCAGCATGAACTTTAAAGATCAAGGCATGGTTCTCAAACTTCACGGGGACAATAAGCCAGCAGAAGCAGTGATTATGACTTTGATCCTAAAGGCTATGGATAAGAACGGAGTGAAGTTATTCACACGCTCCAACATGACTGAAATGATGCTAACTGTCGATCCAGAAGTTGTTAGCCGAATAGTCACAGAGATGAGTGACGATGATCAGCCCACTGTGGAGGATGCAGTAAAAAACTAAAAGAGGATCATGATTTACGTTTCGCCATGCAGCTTGCGGAACACCTTCACAAGACGCTGGGGGAAATCATGAACCTAGATACCGATGAGATACTACTTTGGGCAGCTTTTTTGGAGATGAAGAATGGCAAGTGAAAATCTAAATATCGTCATTAAAGCTGTTGATAAAACTAAGCGGTCTTTTCGGGCCGTTACTATGGGCTTAAACGCCATTAAGAAAGTCGCTTTTTCAATGCAGACTGCGCTTATTGCGTTGGGTGTGGCTGGCTTTGGATTCCTAATTAAGAAGTCTCTTGAGTCTACTGACGCGCTCGGCAAAATGGCTGACAAGATCGGCATAGGAACGGCTGAATTAGGCGGTTTAAGACACGCGGCAGAACTGACAGGCATTGCGTCCAATACGTTAGACATGGGCCTACAGCGCATGGTGAGGCGTATCTCAGAAGCAGCCGCAGGATCAGGCGAAGCTAAAGCCGCATTGATCGAGCTTGGGCTATCGGCAAACGCTCTTAATAAGCTGGCTCCTGATCAACAATTCAAAGCGATTGCAGATGCAATGGAAGGTGTGACGCAGCAGGGCGAGAAAGTGCGCCTAGCTATGCGCCTATTTGACTCTGAGGGTGTGGCTTTAGTTAACACATTAAAAGGTGGCAGCGCAGCCATTATTGAAATGGAGCAAGAAGCGGAGCGTTTAGGCTTGAGACTTAGCCAAAGATTAGTGAAAGGCGTTGAAAAGGCCAATGATGCGCTAGGCACATTAGGCTCTTATATTACTAACATCTTTAATCGAGCAGTTGGTGAACTTGCGCCAACCATTGAAGCGGCAACAGTTTCAATAAGAGAATGGATTGAGGCAACAATGCAAGCCGCAGGAGGCCCGAAAGAGTTTGCTAAAACTGTGGCTGTTGGTTTTCTTACGGCTGCTAAGTCTGTGGTCACAGCAATGGGTTCGATGCTTAACGGCCTAGTTAATTTTGCTAATACCGCAGGCCAAGCCATTAATTCATTAATTGATCTATTACCTTCTGCCCTTCCAACTATGGACGCATTGAATCAAAAAATCATAGCTGTAGAAACAAGAATAATTTCATTATCTGAAAAGAGAATTGGACTTAATAAAAGAGCGCAGAAGATTAGAAACACTTCACTTGCCAAAGCGGAAAAGGAACTAATAACTCTCAATGAGCAAGTAAAATTAGGTGAATACGCATCAACTTTTAAACCTATTGAATTGTTTAAATTTGATGGGGCATTAATTAAACTTGATGAGTTAAAAGCTGGGATTGAAGCCGTTGGTGGTGGTACTGTTGCTGATGATGGTTTAGTCAGTGCAGCCGCAGCCGCAGCCGAAAAAACAAAAGCTAATAAAATTGCTCAAAGCGAATCCATTAGAAACATAACTAATGCCTATTATGACTTAGCGGAGCAGGATCAGTTATATCGTCAAAACAGGTCTATTGAGTTAACTCATCAATATTTAGCCAAACAATCAGCAATGCAGAAAGCCGCTCAACAAAAAGATTTCGGTGATGTAAAGGAAGAGGGCAGAAAAACATTAGATGCACTGGGGGGGCATTATAAAGCAGCATTTGCTTTGAACAAGGCTTTTGCCATAAAAGACGCTTTAGTTAACACCTATAAAGGAATTTCGACAGCTTTAGCCTCTGCCCCATATCCTTTAAATATCGCTCTTGCCGCAGCCGCAGCATTGCAAGGTTATGCCCAAGTGAAGTCAATACGCGCAACCCAGTTCCGTGAGAAGGGCGGCCCAATGAGTGCGGGAAGCCCGTACCTTGTAGGAGAGCGCGGGCCTGAGCTTATTGTTCCAAATCAAGCAGCCAATGTGGTTCCTAACGATCAGCTTGGCGGGGGCAACTTCACCATCAACATTAGCGCAAACGACACAGCAGGCTTCGATGAGTTGTTAACCAAGAGGCGCGGAACACTGATGAGCTTAATTAATCAATCGCTTAATGAAAGAGGGAGGCCAGCCCTCGCATGAGCTATCCAACATCCCCAGCGTTTAGCGCCATAAATCTACAGTCTGAAAGCCCAACGCTATTTTCTGAAACAGTGAGTGGTAGGATGCAAAGCCGAAAGATAGGCGGTCAAAAATGGACGTTTACCGCTTCCTACGCGCCCATGACTAGGACAGAGTTTAACCCTGTATTTGCTTATACTGTGGCGCAACAAGGTAGGCATGGAGTGTTTACTGTAACGCCTAGCGAGATTAGTTCTGCTAGCGGCACAGTAAGCGGCACTGTAACCTGTTCTGCGGCTGCGGCTGGATTAGTATCAGTTACTATAGCGGGGCTTACAGGAACTTTTAAAGCGGGTGATGTAATTAAGTTCTCAGGCCACTCCAAGGTTTATATGCTTACGGCTGATGCTGGTAATGGCGCAATGGCATTTACCCCGCCACTGATTTCAGCAGTCTCAAGCTCTGATACTGTAATTTATAACGATGTTCCTTTTACTGTTCGACTATCTAATGACATTCAAGGTTACAAGCTGGGTGCTGGGATGTTGTATCGCTATGAGGTTGACTTTGTGGAGGCTCTTTCATGAGTAGAGCCATTCACGCTGACACAATTGCAGAGCTTGCTAAAGACTCATTTATTACCGCCCATCTGGTAAAAATAGATTTTGAAACAGCTATCTATTTGACAGAAAGCCCATTAAATATTTCTTATTCTGGAGATACTTATCAGTCAAGCAGCGCATTAAAAGGAATATCAAGCGTCACTGAAACAAGTGAGGTTCAAGTTGGTTCTGTAGGTGTCACTTTGTCTGGCGTTAGCCAAGAATACATAGCTATTTTATTAAGCCAATCGTACATAGATCGTCAAATTACTATCCAGCGTGTGTTGTTAAATGATGATTATTCGATTATTGGAAGCCCGATTTTAATCTATGACGGACGGGTTCAAAGTTTTGCAATTACAGATTCAAACGATAGCTCTACAATCGTCATTACAGCTTCAAGCCACTGGGCAGATTTTCAGAAAAAGTCAGGTAGGCGCACTAATCACAATAGCCAAAGTATGTTTTTTTCTGGGGATAAGGGTTTTGAATTTGCGCCTAACACAGCCAGAGACCTAAAATGGGGTAGAGCGTAATGGGTTGGTTTAGCGACTTTTTTAGCGATCCTATTGGGACTACAATTGGCACGATTGGGCAGATCGGGCAAGCCATTATTGACGTTACTGTTGACGTTATTTCTGATGTAGTTAGCTGGTTTGTTGAAGTTCCTGATATGGATGAGCTAGAGGCCAAATACCAAGGCGTTCTAGTCAACAAACAATCCAATATTGCCAGTATCCCTATCGTTTACGGACAAAGAAAAGTAGGTGGCGTTAGGGTTTTTGTAGCCACTAGCGGCACTGACAATACTTATCTATACATAGTGATTGCATTATGTGAGGGAACAATTCACAGCATTGGTGATGTATACATTAACGACACTTTGAGCAGTGATTCTAAATTCTCAGGTCTATTGACCATTAATAAATACGTTGGCACTGATGGGCAAGATGCGGATTCTACTCTTGTTAATGCAGGGGTCGGTTGGACTTCTTCTCACACGCTATCTGGCGTGGCTTATATCGCAGCTAGGATTAAATGGGATCAAGACGTTTTTGGCGGGATTCCAACCATTCACGCAGTCGTTCAAGGAAAGGTCGTTTATGATCCAAGAGCAGGGCAAAACGCAAGCGTGGCAAATAGCTCTAATCCTGCGCTGTGTTTGCGAGATTATTTAACAAACTCACGATATGGAAAAGGGCTTGATAGTTCATTCATTGATGATGGTCAATTTATCACAGCAGCTAACAAGTGTGATTCATTTGTTACCCCGTATTCGGGCGGCTCTAATCAAAAGATATTTTCATGTAATGCGGTAATCGACACCAACATCACCTTAATGAATAACGTCAAGATTCTACTCTCAGGAATGAGGGGCTTAATGCCTTATCGCCAAGGAAAATATGGGTTGATCGTTGAGGATGAGGGCAGCGCAACTTTTGCTTTTGATGAATCTCATATCATTGGTGGTATTTCAATTCGCAGTGAATCAAAAAAGACTAAGTTTAATCGAATAATCGCTACATTCCCAAACCCTGATGCAAACTGGCAAATGGATCAGATTGAATACCCTGTTGCTGGAAGCGCAGAAGAGGCGGGTTATCTTTTAGAAGATGGTGGCGTTGAACTGGTGAGCCAGATGGACTTACCCGCTACGACAAATATATACACAGCCCAAGACATTGCTAGCATTGCTCTAAAAAGATCGCGCAACGCTTTGACAGTTTCCTTTAGCTCAACCAGCGAAGCATTAAACACAGCTATTGGTGAAATCGTCAGTGTAACGCACAGCACTCCCGCATGGTCAGCCAAAGCCTTTCGGGTTCAAAAGTTAAGTTTAGGCAGTGATGGTACTGTCAATGTGAGTTTAATTGAGCATCAAGATTCGATCTATCCTTGGTCTGAAAAAACAGAAGCGGATGATATTCCTGATAGTAATTTACCCAATCCTTTTATAGTTGGGGTGGCTGGTATTCCCTCAGTAAGTGAATCTTTATACATCACTAAAAATGGCGCGGGTGTAAAAGCTAAAGTTGAATTGAATTGGTCAGCAGCTAATGATGCGTTTGTTAATGGGTACGAAGTCGAATACAAAGCAGAGGGAGCTTCTAAATACATTAGCGCAGGAAGTGTGAGCAACAATGACTTTGATATATTTGATATTGCCCCCGCTAAATATTATTTTAGAGTTAGGTCTGTAAATGCAATTGGAGCCAAGAGTGGTTACTCAGAAACATCATTAATAGAAATCTTTGGTCTTTCTGAAAAGCCCAGCGCGTTAACAAACTTTTCTGCGCAAAATGTTTCAAGCCTAACAATATTAACTTGGGATCAATCGGTTGATATTGATGTTCGGATTGGCGGCTATATTGAGGTTCGCCACTCATCTTTAACTTCTAACGCTGGCTGGTCAGAATCGGTTTCTGTAGGCAACTCAATCTTAAACGGAACTGCCACTGTCGCAGTGTTACCCTTACAAACTGGAACCTACATTGTAAGAGCAACAGATTCAAGTGGAATACAATCTGATATTACATCTGTTGTTAACCAAGGTGATACCGCGCAAGCCTTTGCAAATGTTGGAACCATACAAGCTCACCCTTTATTTCTAGGCACTCACGATGACACTGTAAAACTTGGCAGCATTATCAAGTTAGAAGGCCAAAACAGCATTGACGCGTGGGGAAATATAGACAGCGTTGTGTTGTTTGATGTGGGTGATGCTGGCATAGACCTTGGCGGCACTTATACCTTTGCAACGGGCATTGATGCGGGAAGCGTTAAACGTCAACAACTTAAACGTCACATAAAATCCATCATTACTCAGCCGCTTGATTTAGTCGATAGCCGATCCGTATCAATTGATAATTGGTCAGATTGGGACGGAACTAATACCGCTAACGGAGATTGCAAAGTTTACGTTAGGCACACAGAAGATAACCCAGCTTCAAACCCAACATGGTCAGCGTGGGAGTTGTTAAACGTGAACGAATACAACAAACGGGCCTTTCAATTTAAAGCAGTGTTGAGCGTAAATGACTCATCTTACAATATCGAAATAGAAGAACTTTCTATCACAGCACAGGAAATAGCATAATGAGTAACGCAGACTACGTTTTAGGCAATCAATCTGGCGCTTCTTTTCGTGCCGAATTAAACACCATTTTAGAAGCAGTGGTTAGCAACAATAGTTCATCATCTGAGCCAAGTGTAATGTTTGCTTATATGTGGTGGGCAGATACTACGGCTGGATTGCTAAAACAAAGAAACTCAGCTAATAACGCGTGGATTTCTCATGGAGTGCTTGCTACTGCCAACTTAGGTCATGCTGTACTAGCAGATGCCCAGACCTTTACAGGCGCACAGAGGGGCGAAATAACGGCCCTAACAGATGCCTCAAGCATTGCCACCAACCTAGCTTTAAGCAACAATTTCAGCCTACAACTATCTGGTAACAGAACGCTAGCCAACCCGACTAACATTGTGGCGGGGCAAAGTGGCTCAATCTTTATTACACAGGACGGAACAGGATCACGAACATTAGCCTATGGTAGTTACTTTAAGTTTGTAGCTGGCACTGCACCCACACTATCCACAGCAGCTTCTTCTGTTGACAGGATAGATTATGTTGTAGCTAGTGCAACCAAAATTCATGCAGTGGCTTCATTGGACGTAAAATAATGAGTGTCTTAAACGAGAATCAATTATTAGGTGCTAGTGGTGCTGGCGGTGATTATGAGATTGAGCAGAGTCTTAGGTTTGATGATGGGCGTGATACTTATTTGTCACGCACACCTAGTGTCGCTGGTAATCGTAAGACTTGGACTTTTAGTGCTTGGGTTAAACGCACAAATCTTAGTTTATCGGGTGCAGCTATTTTTTCAGCAGGAGTGTCAACTGGCGCAAGAGGGATAATAGATTTTAATAACACAGATACTTTGCGATTTGGTTTTAACAACGGGTCAACATGGTATATAGCTGAAACTACAGCCAAATTCAGAGACACCTCTGCTTGGTATCATGTTCTTGTAAAGTGCGATCTAGCAAATACTACAGCGGTAATATATGTAAATAATGTTGCTCAATCTACAAACTCAGTATCATGGCCTAATGCTGATAATGTTTTTAACAATAATGTATTTCATGCTGTAGGCAAAACTTTTGTAAATGGTAACCTTTTTGACGGATACCTAGCAGAAGTCAACTTCATAGACGGGCAAGCCTTAACACCTGATTCATTCGGTGAGACAGGGACATATAATGAGTGGAAGCCAATTGAGTACGCTGGCACATACGGAACCAATGGGTTTTACCTACCCTTTGAGCAGGACTATTCCGTAGAAGGTTTTTCTACAGTGACCTATGAGGGCAATGGAGCTACTAGTCATTACATAGGTGGCGTAGGTTTTTCACCCGATCTAGTGTGGACAAAAGAACGCTCAAATACATCATCGCATCGTTTGGCTGATTCTATACGAGGAACAGGTGTTTATTTGGAATCCGACAACACAGGTGCTGACAAGGCTTCAACAACATCCATTACGTCTTTTAATTCTGATGGTTTTACTGTGGGTACTAATACACACCACAATGCTAGCACAGACGACTATGTAGCATGGAACTGGGACATGGGAGGCACAACAGCCTCTAACACTAGTGGCTCAATTACAAGTTCGGTTAGGGCTAATACTGCCTATGGGCAATCTATAGTCTCCTATTCTGGCACAGGTTCAGCCGCCACAGTCGGGCATGGTCTGGCATCCGCGCCCACAATGATAATAGTTAAGAATAGAAGCGTAGTAAATCCTTGGTGGGTTTACACTGCAACATTAGGGGCTGGGAAGCAATTAAGGTTAAACGATACACATGCAGAAGGTAGTGATGGTGGGGTAATTTGGAATAATACAGCGCCTACCAACAGCGTTTTCTCAGTAAATTCAAATACAGGCTCTAACGGATCGGGAAATTCTTTAATCGCATATTGTTTCCATGATGTGGCAAATTACAGCAAGTTTGGTTCATACAGTGGAAATGGCAGCACCACAGGCCCAGTAGTCACGCTAGGATTTTCTCCAGCATTCGTAATGATTAAACGGACTGATGCGGCTGGTAATTCTTGGAGAATGTTTGATAATACTCGTAATCCAACTAACCCAGTTGATAAAATTATTTATGCAAATTTAAGCAATGCTGAAACCACTCAAGATAACCTTGAATTTGTTTCAGATGGATTAAATATTATTGGTACTAGTACAGATGTTAATGCCTCTGGCGGCACTTACATCTACGCAGCATTTGCAGACACCCGTGAATACGCATACTGGTACGATCAATCTGGCAACAACAACGATTGGACTAGCGAAGGTGGCTTGACTGAATCTGATGTGATGTTGGATAGTCCTACGAATAACTTTGCTACGTTTAATCCACTAAGCGGCTCTACAGGTTTAACTTTATCGGAAGGTAATACAGAACTTACTTCAAGTGGCTCCAGCACTCCATGGAGACACAAGGCATCTAGCTTTATGGTGTCTGAGGGTAAATGGTATTACGAGTCAGTATTTAAAAATTCTGCATCTTCTATGGTTGGGATAACCAACGCTGATAGCTCCACAGCAGTTTTGGATAATGATGTTGACGAAAACGTAAGCTACAGAAACAATGGTGCTTCATATAATGAAGGCACGATAAACTCTGGTTTTGGGGCAACTTATACTGCGGGGGATATTATTGGTATTGCGTTTGATTGTGATAGCCAGACTGTTACGTTTTATAAAAATAATGTATCCCAAGGGACGGAATCTTATTCAATACCTAATATTGCCACACTAACTACAACATCTGATACTGGATCATTCGTAGCCAACTTTGGTGCTGATTCATCATTCGCTGGCAACAAAACCCCACAAGGCAACCAAGACTCCAACGGCATTGGTGACTTCTACTACGCACCACCTACGGGCTTCCTAGCGTTATGTACGGCTAACCTTCCAGATGTTGATGTGATACCGAGTGAGCATTTTAATACTGTGCTTTATACGGGTACAGGTAGTTCAAACGCTATTTCAAATTTAGGACTAACTCCTGATTTCACTTGGATTAAGTCACGCAGTAACACAGAAGGTCATGGATTAGTTGACAGCGTGAGAGGCGCAACAAAACTATTATCTTCAAATACTACGGACAGTGAAGCAACTTCTGCTAACTACGTTGCTTCATTGGATTCAGACGGATTTACTGTAGGAACTTCAACATTGACGAATGGCAACGGCTACACCTATGTAGCTTGGAACTGGAAAGCAGGAGGCACAGCAGTATCCAACACCAACGGCTCTATCACTTCTAGTGTGTCAGCTAACCCTAGTGCTGGTTTCTCGATTGTGAGTTATACGGGCGTTAATAATAGTTCTTACGGTTCAGGAACTACCGCAGTAATAGGGCATGGGTTAAGTGAAACACCTGACCTTATTATTGTAAAAAGCAGGGACAATGTGAACGATAACTGGGTTGTGCATCATAAAGACTCTGCTATTAATACTACAATATTCCTTGATAAAACTGATGCACTCGCCACAGGTCGGTCTGAATTTACCGCAGTATCATCTTCTACATTCTCAGTGCTTGGCCCTAACTTTGTAAACAGGTTGGGAGAAAACTACATTAGTTACTGCTTTCACTCAGTTGACGGCTACTCTAAGGTCGGCTCATACACAGGTAATGGCTCGGCTGATGGTACGTTTGTACACTGTGGCTTCAAACCCGCATGGGTGATGGTTAAGCGTACTAATGCTTCTGGTAATTGGGATGTTATCGACACTGTTAGAAATGAATACAACGACCCTGATAAAAACCTACAAGCAAACACTAGTGTTGCGGAATTTACAAATACCAGATATGACATACTTTCAAATG